>Ga0194121_10000097_pt1 | contig 138180 bp, 156 predicted proteins | sample TA2MahCa50mmetaG_FD_148609 | JGI IMG/M metagenome (GOLD analysis project Ga0194121, IMG submission 148609) | Freshwater microbial communities from Lake Tanganyika, Tanzania - TA2015020 Mahale Deep Cast 50m | ecosystem: Environmental > Aquatic > Freshwater > Lake | place: Tanzania: Lake... | reverse complement strand
CGAAGATCGCATCGGCATCTTCAAATCGCAGACGCCAAGCCGGGACTTCCCCCTCCTGTGCATCGCAGTTTGTAAAACTGCCTCCCTTGACCCGGTAGTGATATTCAGAAAAGCGCTGCAAGAGGCGACCCGATACCAAGGAATTCCTGGAAGGAGCGAACAGCTGTCCCTGTGTCACCACACCGGCTTCGGTATTGACGTTCAACTCCAACCGTTCGCCAGTAACGTCCGTTTGCGGATCCGTCAAATGCACGCGGCCGGTCGCGATCAGGGCTCCAGTCAATGCTTGAATCGTGACATGATCCGCCGTGAGCGTGAGAGTCCCTTGACGGACTACGACAGATCCGTGGGCTTCGTAGAGTTCTTGATCTTTCCGATAGTCCAACTGGGCAGCCGTGATGTCCAGCGGCGTGGATCCGGAAGAAGAGTTTTCAGCGGGTTTCTGAATTTCAGTGGCCCCAAGGGGTAGTCCTGGAAGGAAGATCACCAAGGCCCCCCCAAGTACAAACCGCCGACAGATCCATCGCCAAGGATCTGTCATGCTAGCCCCGAATCACCGATAGCTTACAGCCGTTCATTGCTGCCTTGATATCGCCAAGCAACATGAGCGAGCCGGTTACACAGATGAGATCATCGGGGGCGGCCTGTTGCTTTGCCCTCTGTAACGCCTCAGCTGGCAGTGGCACCTCATACACTGGGTTGAGCCAGTCTCTCAGCGGTTCACGCAGCTCGTCGACGGTCGCGGATCGGGCAAGACCGGCTTGTGTCAGCACGATTTCAGAGATCAGCGGCAGCAATGGTGCAAGGAATTGTCGAAGATCTTTATCCCGCATCATGCCCCACACGAGAATGATGCGGGCATTCGGATGACTGGCGAGAAATTCTCCCAAATACCCAGCCAACACTCTGGACGCCGCAGGGTTATGGGCCCCGTCCAAAAGGACGCACGGAGTATCTTCAATGACCTCCAACCGCCCTTCCCACACCACCGATCGTAATCCCACGCGGACCGCCCTCTCAGTGACCGGCATTCCCCCATCAAGCCCCGCGGACTCGAGCAACGCAATGGCACAAGCGGCATTATCCAATTGATGCCGCCCAACCAGCCCGCATCGAAGCCCCTCAAGCACTCTTCCCCATCCCCGATAGGTAAACTGATCACTGTTTCCCTCAACGACGAATTCAGTGCCCAACCGCCACACCGGCGCAGCGCGCTCGGCCGCAATCCGCTCGATTACTGCGCCCGCTTCGACTCCCATCCGCCCAATTACGACTGGCACGGCTGGCTTGATAATCCCAGCCTTTTCAAAGGCGATGGCCGCTTCGGTCGTTCCTAAATACTCCTGATGGTCCAGCGCAATGGTCGTAATCACACACGCCATCGGTTCAACCACGTTGGTGGCGTCGAACCTCCCGCCCATTCCGACTTCCAACACCGCGAGATCAATCTGGGACTCTGCAAAGTAAAGCAGTGCGAGCGCCGTTGTCAGTTCGAAAAAAGTGAGGTTCGTAGCCGGCGGAACGGCGCGGCGCAATCGGCCAACTAGCTCCGCCAAGCAATCTTCTGAAATCATCTCGTCGCCGATGCAGATGCGCTCGCGGAAATCGACTAAATGGGGAGAGGTATAGACGCCCACCCGCAACCCGGACGCACGCAACATCGCTGCAGCCATGGCGACTGTCGATCCCTTGCCGTTGGTCCCACCGATGTGCAAGACACGCAGCTTGCGCTCCGGATGACCGAGCGTCTCCAGCACGGCCTGCATCGACTCCAGGCCGAGCTTGATCCCATGCTTCTGGAGACCATAGAGGTAGTCAATAGCGGCGGGATAGGTCATCAACCAACCGGGAGGACGAGAACCGTCTAAAAATGGGAGACGAGCGTGCTAACCGTCTCTTTGAGCTGCTTCCGCTCGACGATCATATCGATCATCCCATGCTCCAGAAGAAACTCTGCCCGCTGAAACTGATCCGGCAACTGTTGTTTGATCGTCTGTTCAATAACGCGGGGACCTGCAAAGCCGATCAATGCCTTGGGTTCCGCAATGATCACATCCCCTAACATCGCTACACTGGCCGTGACACCACCGAAGGTTGGATCGGCAAGAATCGAGATGAGCGGCAGCTTCGCCTCCCCCAGTTTCGCCACGGCCGCCGACGTTTTGGCCATTTGCATCAGCGAAAGAATCCCCTCCTGCATACGCGCGCCCCCCGATGCCGTCACCAAAATGACCGGCACTTTCAGGTTCAGTGCCCGATCGATGGCACGGCAAAGCTTTTCCCCCACCACCGATCCCATGCTACCGCCCATAAAGCTGAAATCAAAAATACACAGCACAACACGGTTGCCATTCATCAATCCCTCGCCGATCACCAGGGCATCCTTGCGGCCGGTCTTTTCCCGTTGGGCCTTCACTCGATCCGGATATGATTTGGTATCGTGAAACGTCAATGGATCTTGCGCGTGCAACTCGACATCCCACTCTTTGAAGGAACCCAAATCGACAAGAAGCCCAATCCGCTCCATCACGGAAATCGGGAAATGATATTCGCACTTAGGGCATACCTTGTTATTGCGGTCGACTTCCTTGCGATACACGATTTCCCGGCAATGGTTACACTTGAGCCACATGCCCTCACTGCTTTTTGAACGAACAGGGCCTGCAGTCTCAGCCCCTTTGGTTTTTTTAAACCACGCCATGGGTCCGTCTCTCAGGCAATCGTGGAGAGCCTCACTGGCTCTCACTGTCGGCGGAGAATAGCACAACCGTGCCCCTGACGCACGTGCAAACCAGGCTCATGCCCAAGTTGCGCACAGCGTACCTGCCTCTATGACCAGGTCAGCCTCGCGAGCATCCAGATCCCGATACCTATACTGGCAACTCCGGCACAGCCCTGTAGCCCCACAAACAGACGCCGACTGGCCGCGAGTGAATACACCAATGGCAGACTGATCGTCAGCCCGATTACCATCATCCCCATAATCGAGCCCACGCCAAAGACGGCAATCGACAACAGTCCCGATCCTAACTCCTGGGTCGACGAGAGCACAATCAGCATCAGCGCCGCCGATCCAGCCAGTCCGTGCGCCATTCCGATGCAAAGTGGCCGAACAGAGCCGGCCAGCCAATGCCGGTGGCGATGATTATCCTGCTGCTGATGGCTATGAAAATGGACATGGAGGCCATCATTGTGGTGATGGCTATGGACGTGCCACCGTTCCCGGTGCAGTTTCCAGGCCAACGTCCCACCAAGCGCGATCAGTAAGAGTCCCACACTGGACTCCGCAATGAGCTCGAACCGTTCAGGGATCCGAATACCCCACGCCAGGACCACCGCCCCCACAAGCAACAGCGTTGTGGTATGGCCAATCCCCCACCAGAATCCTACGGCACTGGAGGCCCGAAATGAGGGCCGTTCTGCCAGAACTGTCGAGATCGCAGCAAGATGGTCGACATCAAACGCATGCCGCAAGCCAAGCAGGAACCCCAATCCCAAAACCGCAGCGTACGATGGATCGCTCATAGCGTGGTTCGTTACTGCTCAGGTCGAAGTTTCAGCAAAGGGAATCCCCTTGTCGAGAGTCTGCTTGTTTCGAATTAGTACATTAACTTAAACATTAAGATTACCATTCAAGTTCGCTATTTCTTACTACCCACCTCGTGCATGCATTTCCAGATGAGGGTCTTCGCGCAGCCGATCGATATCGATCAGGCCACCATTCCTGAGCCCCACCTGCTCCAGCCCTTTCCGCTCCTCAGCACCTCGATCTCGTCGAGTCGCCCAACCATTACAGATAATCTCGCGCATCTCTTCCGCGCTGGCCCCGCTTCGAAGAGGCTGACGGAGATCCATCCCCACCATGGCATACAGACACAGATACCACAAGCCGTCCGCTGTTACCCGGCTGCGATCGCAGGACTCGCAGAACGGCATAGTCGTAGACGGAATGATGCCAAAGATCGTCCCATCCGGCAATCGATAGCGCTGCGCCGGCACCGCTCCACGCCCAGGCAGAGGGGCGACCCTGCCGTAATGTGCGCGCACGTAATCCAAGATGCTGGCGCAAGGCACCACTTTCTCCATCGTCCACTCATTCGCACCCCCCACATCCATATACTCGATGAAACGGACTTCAGCCTGATACTGCCTGGCGAATTCAATCAACGACACAATCTCGTCATCATTGACCCCTCGAATCACGACAGTATCCAGCTTCAGATCTGGAAATCCCGCCCTTCCCACAGATTCAATGCCGTCAAGCACGCGGGCAAACTCGTCTCGCCCGGTTAACCGGCGGAAGCGCTCTGGCCTGAGCGTATCCAGACTGACGGTCACGCGATGCAGTCCCGCCTCATAAAGCTCTTGAGCATACTCGGCTAGAAGGACCCCGTTCGTGGTCAGCGCGATTTCCTGGATACGGCGATCCTGGAGCAGCAACCGTACCAACCGCGAGAGGTCCCGCCGCAACAGCGGCTCTCCACCGGTCAGCCGAATCTTCTCCACACCCACATCGGCAAAATACCCTGCGAGGGTTGCCAATTCTTCAAAGCTGAGGACATCTTCACGCGGCAGCCAAACATAGTCTTCTTCAGGCATACAGTACCGGCAACGCAGATTGCAGCGATCCGTGACAGACAGCCGCAAGCTCTTCAGCGGCCGCCCGAATCGATCCTGTACCGCCTCTGGAGCCATATTTTCCATGACTTCATCCATGTCTGCCGCACCCCGCACTCCCTCACTCACATGCTTGCGCTTCACGAATTTATGGATGCTCTTCCACCCACACCTCCCCTTCGGGCGTCCGCTCCAATTTCCAGATTGGGGTGATTTGCTTCAATTCATCAATCGCCCATTGACAGGCGCGAAACGCCTCCACCCGGTGCTCGGCTCCGGCGATGATCAGCACGATATTCTCGCCGATTGCAATCTCGCCGTAGCGATGAATGATCAGCAATTCCAGGATGTCGAAATCCTTTAACGCTCGCTCGCGGATCTCCCGCAGTTTTTTTTGCGCCATCCCCTCGTAATGTTCGAACGTAATGCGGTTCACATCGCGACCCCGTGACCGATCACGCGCTACCCCTAAGAACGTGACAATTCCGCCGATACGTGTTGACTGGCTACGCACCCGGTCCAACTCCTGATCGATAGAGAAATTCTCCCGCTGCACCCGGACGAACTGGCTGTCGTCAACGGGGCCTGCTCTTGATCCGCCGGCGAACGGCGGTAAAAGTGCGACCTCGTCATCGGCGTGAACAACCGTATCGTCGTGTGCAATTTCTTGATTGACGGACATCAACACCTTTTTCTGCTGGATCAATTCTCCGATGCGCGGATAACCGGCCTTGATTGCCCCAATAACATCCTTGACCGATTGACCTTCAGCCACATTCAACGAGAGGGCCGACTGATTTCCCGCCAGCATCTTAGTTATTCCAAATAATCGAATAATCACCATAGGGTACCGACCTAAGCCTTAACCTTGACCTTAGCCTCTCCTTGTGTACACGCCTGATTTCCCGCCTGATTTAGACAGCAGGCACACCTCAGTAAAACTCATCCCACGATCTATGGACTTACACATGTCATAAATCGTCAAGGCCGCCACCGACGCCGCTGTCAACGCTTCCATTTCGACTCCCGTCTGTCCGGTCGTCTTCACGGTCGCAGTAATTGTAATAGAGCACAGCCCGCTCAGGTCCGGCTGTGGATCTTCCTTGAAGGCAATATCGACGCTCGTGAGGAGCATCGGATGGCACATGGGAATAAGATCGGAAGTCTGCTTGGCGCCCATCACACCGGCCACTTGCGCGACCGCCAACACATCGCCCTTGGCGATGGTTCGTTGCTGAATTTTTTCAAGGGTTTCAGATTGCAGTAAGACCTTCGCCCGCGCCGTGGCTACCCGTTCAGTCGAAGCTTTTGCCGATACATCAACCATGCGTGCACGCCCGGCCTCGTTGAAGTGGGTAAATTCAGCCATTTTCTTTGGTGAATCAGTGCGTTACGGCAATGACGTAGAGAGATTATAGGAGCCGAGGGAAATGAAGGTCAAGCGAGAGCCCCCAATCCTCCGTGCGAGGATCCCACAAAGACCACAACAGACATCCCACTAAGAATCCATACTGAATCAGAAGACCATTCAGCACAACTGAATCTCTTCACCCACATCAATCTGTAGACGCTGTGCGGCACTCTCTTCACGCAAAAAGATCTCCAGGGTGCCCCCGCTGTTGAGCAATGCGGCGGGACGATCAGGGCTCCCCTGGCTATAACTCCCCACGATGTCGCTGACAAAATGCGTTCCCACGTGAATCTCCACCACATCATCGTCTAATAAGGCTCGAAGCTCTTGAACCTGTTTCGCCGTAATGTTTGAAATGAGATTCCCAAATCGATCAATGGAGACGACTTTTCCGATGAGCAACTCATCATGCCGAATCGGGATAGCCGGAGAGCGGCGAATTGGATCATGGATGGCGGGCCCCATAAAAGCCGGGGGAACTCCCCTGCTCAGCCACGCCGCCGCAGGGGCAAAAATATCACGGCCGTCAAACGTCGATCCGGCTGTCGCCAGACGGTACTGTTTGTTGTCAATCTGCCATATCTTTGCCTCCGGTTCCTGCTCCAGCACTTCGCTGAACAACCCGTTGTCCGGACCGATGAACATCGCGCGCGCAGAGGCAATCAGCAACGGCCGACGGGCCGTGCCAACTCCAGGATCGACGACGACAACATGAATGGTGCCGTCGGGGTAATACCGATAGCAGGACCGGAGAAAATACCCGGCCTCGTCGATCTGGTGCGAGGTGATTTGATGTGAGAGATCGACAATGGTCACGGCAGGGTTGATCGACAAAATCACCCCCTTCATGCTCGCCACAAAATGATCACGTTCACCAAAGTCCGTCAGCAACGTGATCAGAGCGGGGGCCGTCGACACGGCTAAAATTCCTCGAACTTGATCTCCACCACTTCGTATTCAACTATCGTACGCGGAGTATGTACCTCAACGAAATCACCGACCCGCTTGCCGATCAACGCGCGACCGACCGGTGATTGGACGGAAATCCTGTTGAATTTCATGTCCGCTTCATCCTGCCCGACCAGCGTATATTGCTTCCTGGACTGTGTCTGCTGCTCAATCACCGACACTGTCGCGCCAAACGTAATCGTCTCGCTGACTCGTCCGGTGATCTCGACGATCCGAGCATCGGCCAGTTTGATTTCGATCTCGGCTATCCTGGACTCAATAAACCCTTGACGGTCTTTCGCCGCGTCGTATTCGGCATTCTCGCTGAGATCTCCGTGGGCGCGTGCCTCCGCGAGCGCCTCGATGTTTTTGGGCCGTTCGACTTTCCGCAGACGGTCCAATTCTGCCTTCAACGCGTCGTACCCTTTCCTGGTAATCGGTGTCGGCATAGTATCCTGCCTCCTGGACAACTAGGTCTGATGATAGTCCTGCAACGTGATCGGCTCGATGTAGGTGCGATCGGCCATTTCAGGATCGGTCATAAGAGTAGCAGGATTGCTATTGATCAGACTACCCCAATAGCCCTCTTCCTTGAGAGCCTTGCACGCCTGCGTGCCAGAATAGTCGAACTCGCAGGCCTGGCCGATGACAATCGGATCAGATCCCATCATGAGAATAGAACGGATGTCTGTGCGTTTTGGCATGTGATCCCGATACGTGGCGTGGATTATCCCGATTGCTGCAGCGGTCCGATCGACGGAACATACGGGGCTGGATGAACGGGCTTTACCGCACCGGGCCCTCGATAAAACTTCATGGCCTCAGGCACCCAGTCTTCAATCTGATTGATGCGTGCGGTATCGGATGGATGCGTCGACAAAAACTGAGGGATATTCTGTTTCGCGCGAAAACAAGCCTTATCAATCAGTTGCCGGGGGCACCCGCTCATCCGCTCCCAAAACGATACCGCTTCACGGGGATCGTAGCCCGCTTGGGTCATCAACCGGAGTCCGATGCGATCCGCTTCCGACTCTTGACTTCGATGGAACGGCAACGACACCCCCACTCCATACGCGCTCATCGCGGCGATCGCCGCGTCCGGACGTCCCGCAGCAGCTCCGGCAGCCAACGCGCCCATTTGAGTGATACTTTCCAAAACACCACGGCTATAGCGTTCGGCTCCATGCCGCTGGAGGACATGCGCCACTTCATGACCCAACACGGTGGCCAGGCCATCGTCGGTTTTCGTGATTGGAAGAATTCCCGTAAAGACCGCTACTTTCCCACCCGGCAACGCAAACGCATTGATCGAACGGTCATCCTGAATGACCACAAATTCCCATTGATACTCCGGCTTATTCGCCGCGGCAGCGATCCGAGTTCCAACTCGGTTGACCATCTCGGTGACTTCCAAGTTCTCGCTCAATCGGGCGTTGCGCAATATCTCATGAAACCCGCTGATGCCCATGGCAATTTCTTTGTCTTCTGAAATATAGATGAATTGATCCCGCCCCGTTCCCGGCGCCCGATAACAACCGGCCAGTGCCGACAGGAGGCCGATTGACGCACCACAGTTGAGCGCACCATATAACCCCATGGCGCACCGCACACCTGAGCACAGCAAGCTTCGACGCCCAATCGACACCGAAGACAATCGGTTCATCGAGGAATTACTTCTTGACGGTGCCATCTTTATTACCAACACCTCCTCTCACTCGCGCAATCATGACGGTCCTTCTCACGGCATCCATAGATACATGAACTGCGGTGTGCCGCCTCGCACAAGTGCCAGGACATCGAACTCAGCCAGACTCGACAATGGTCCGGGAGCCAAGAGCTTCGAATAGACATTGTTCGAATACTCGCCGGGGCGTTGATACGTGACCACGCGAGCGTCTGTCAGATTGGCTTTTTTCTTGGCCAATTCGATGGCGTCCTCGAGATAGCCGATCTCGTCCACCAATCCAGCCGCTTTGGCCTGATCCCCGGTATAAATTCGACCGTCGGCGAGCTTTTTGATTTGATCCATTGGCAAATGCGGGCGCCCTTCCTGCACGACGCTCAAGAAGCGCTGATAGAACGAATCGATCAGGCCTTGAAAAATCGCCCGCTCGTCAGCCGTCATGACCCGGAACGGCGAACCCATGTCTTTCCGAGGCCCCGACGTAACCGCGGTCGCCTCCACGCCTACTTTTTCGAGCAACCCTCTCGCACTGATGGTCAGCATAATGACACCGATGCTACCCGTCACCGAAGAAGGATGCGCCATCACCGTATCCGCCGCCGCCGCAATATAGTATCCCCCAGAGGTGCCCAGATCCATAATCGAAGCGACAACGGGGATCTTTCTGGATCCCTTGAAGGCTTTAAGTTCGTGATACATGATATCCGATGCCGTCACCGTGCCACCGGGGGTATTGATCCGAAGAACGACGGCTTTGATACTGTCATCCTGTGCAGCACGTGTCAGTTGCTCTTTGATCCGCGCCAGCATGCTCGGAGCAGGAATGAACCCATCTTTGTCCTGAGCGCTGATCATGCCTGAAACTTCAAGCAGCAACACCTTCGCGCTGCCCGCCCCACTCACCTGCACTTCCTTGAGTGGCCCGGGCCCCGGTATCAAGGGGAAATTAACGGTGCACCCAACCAACGACAACCCTCCAAGCACCACTGCGAACAACCGATTACGCATGACGGGTCTCCATAAGTCGGACAAATTCCTCGAAGAGATACGCAGAATCATGAGGTCCCGGAGACGCCTCCGGATGGTATTGCACCGAAAATACCGGCCGATCCAGACAGACCATGCCTGCGATCGAGCGGTCATTTAAGCTGAGATGCGTGATCGCCCCCCTGCGGTAGCCGGTTTCGACTACGGGAGGCTTGTCCGGTATCTCACGGTAGGATTGGGGAATTTTGATCAAAAAATTGTGATTCTGAGATGGACGTTCCACCTTTCTGTTTCGAAGATCGATCACCGGATGATTCGCCCCATGGTAACCGAATTTGAGTTTGGATGTTTCTAACCCAACGGCGAGTCCCAAGATTTGATGTCTCAAACAAATACCGAAGATGGGATACCGTCCAAGTAGGTTCCGCACCGCGTTCATGGCGTAGGGAACTCCTTCTGGATCGCCCGGGCCATTCGAGAGGAATATCTCATCCGGCTTCAGTGCCTGGATTTCATCGGCCTTCGTCGATGCCGGCACGACAGTCACCTCACAGTCGATATCGACTACTCGATTGAGGATGTTCTGCTTGACACCGAAATCAGACGCCACAACCTGCCACGGATGCCGGTTACGTCTACGCTCGTGGTTCTGCACCGCCTCTGGAGTCCATGCTCCGGACCCCGTCTTCCACGCATAGGACTGCCGGCATGTTACCTCCGCTGCCAAGTCCCGTCCTATGATACTAGGCATGTTCCGCGCTGTTTCCACTGCACGAGCCGAATCAAGCCCGCCATGGGGAAATGACTCCCTGCTGTGCCCCATATTCACGCAAATGCCTCGTCAAAGCCCTCGTAGCGAGGCCTTCAATAGCCACTACCTGCGCCTGCGTCAAATATTCGTGACCCGTCTGCGTGCTCCGTCAGTTACTTGCCAGCCGGCTCGCCTCCATCACGACAAATCCCTCGGCCCCAATTCGGGAGGACTCCCGATCCTCCAACGTCGTCCCATAGTGGCCGATGCTGTGCTGCGTCACTCATGCTTTCTCTTTGGTTAAAAAATCGTCTTCCCTTTCTTGCAAGCCAGTGTGCGAACCGATTTCGTAGAAACGCTCATGTACCTTCAGCCCTGCCAATTGCCCTTGCATGGCCGTATTGAAGACCACCTCCCCGACCACCTCCCCTTCATAACCAAGCGTGCGACCCTCGAAACAGATTCCGTCCGCTAATGCCAACGAGGCGGTCTTCATACCGGTGCTCCACCCAACGTGAGCGACCGTTTTGTCTTGATTCCCATCAACACAACTCCCAATACCATGGTCACACCGTATAGAATACGAATCGGCATGAGAACACGAAACAGGGCCTCGAAGGCCGCTTTCTTCGCCGGCTCTCCTTGGGCGGCAAACGCCTCCGCCTGAAGCCCCACCGCCTGCGGGTGCAGGACCAAAATGATGACGCCAGCCATCGCGACCATTGACATCAGCACGAGGAATTCTCCCCGGCCAACCGCCACAGTTTGATCTCCGCTCCACCACCGATACCACGAGGAGGCACACAACACTGCCACGGCACCGATCACAAACCGCTGATAGCCTTCGAAGGTTCGCGTCAGCAACAGCCCTCCTGAATCCTGTCCGCCGAACGTATTGAACACCGCCGGAATAACCGCGCCGATCAGTACGGCCATCCCCCCAACCCACAGGCCCAAGGCCAACCATTCAAGCGTCAGGCAGCAGACGAGGCTCCAATGGGACGAGCGCCACACGCTGTTATTGCTCCGACGATCCAGCCTCGAACACGACCCGCCCTCCCACGATCGTTATCTTGACCTGTCCCTTAATCTTCCAGCCGGCAAACGGCGTATTGCGGCTCTTCGAACGAAATTTGCTCGGATCGACCTCCCATTGGGCATGCTGATTGACGATCGCCACATCGGCATCCGCACCGACTGCCAACGTCCCCTTCTTCAGTCCGAACGCTGCCGCCGGAGCAGAGGTCAGCTTCGCCACTGCTTGCTCCAACGACAAGACCCCTTCTTCGACCAACCTCAGTGTTAACGAGAACGCGGTCTCCAGCCCCACGATGCCGAATGGAGCTTCGGTAAAGTCCTGCTGCTTCTCTTGTGTGGCATGAGGCGCATGGTCGGTCGCAATGACTTCGATGGTGCCGTCGCGCAATCCGTCCTTAATTGCCTGCACGTCCTCCCACGTGCGCAGGGGGGGATTCATCTTCGCATGGGTATTGTATCCACGGACCACTTCTTCGGTCAGCGTAAAATGATGCGGACAGGCTTCCGCCGTCACCTTGATTCCTCTCACCTTCGCCTCTCGTACCATACGGACCGACCCGGCCGTGCTGAGATGGGCAAGATGGAGTCGTGCACCAGTCAGTTCCGACAGCGATAGATTCCGGGCGACCATGACATCTTCCGCGGCCGCCGGAATACCGGGCAGTCCCAGCTCGGTGGAGATCAATCCTTCGTTCATGCAGCCGCCTTCTGCCAGATGCAAGTCTTCGCAATGATCGACGACCGTGAGATCGAAGGCTCGGGCATATTCCATTGCCCGGCGCATGACCAGGCTATTCATCACCGGCTGACCGTCGTCGGAAATCGCCACACAACCGGATCGCCGAAGATCGCCGATCTCCGCCAACTCTTTTCCTTCCGAGCCCTTTGTAATCGCACCAACCGGCAACACGTTGGCTAGACCGGCCACTCGAGCTCGTTCCAGGATAAATTCAGTCACCGCTTGGTTGTCGTTGATTGGACTCGTGTTGGGCATGCAACACACCGTCGTAAACCCGCCGGCTACCGCCGCTGCGCTGCCGCTCTGAATCGTTTCTTTGTATTCGAAGCCTGGCTCTCTGAAGTGGACGTGCAAATCAACAAAGCCTGGCAACACCAACATTCCTGTAGCCTGGATCACTGCACAGCCGGGAGGCCCCGACAGATTGGGCCCGATTGCCGCAATCTTCCCCTGTTCGATCACTACATCGCCGACTCCAACGAAGCGGCCGGGATCGATCACCTGCCCGTTCTTGATCCATATCGGTTGCACAGCAATACCGTCTCCCTTTCTACGTACCGTCATCCGGCTCCAGATATAAGATACAAGATGCCCATACGCACCGCCACTCCATTCGCCACCTGGTCGAGAATGACAGACGAGAGACTGTCCGCCACATCGGGGGCAATTTCCACTCCTCGATTGATCGGGCCCGGATGCATCACGATGGCACCAGAATCAGCCAATTTGACCCGCTCGGCTGTCAACCCATATAACCGCGCATACTCACGAATGGTGGGAAACAATGCCCGCCCCTGCCGCTCCAACTGAAGACGAAGCATCATAATCACGTTGACCCCGCGCAAGCCCTCGTCCATATTCGAGTAGACTGTCACTCCGAGCTTCTCGATGCCCCATGGCATCATCGTAGGCGGTCCGACCAGCCGGACTTCAGCCCCGAGCTTCGTGAGCGCATAAATATTAGAACGCGCGACGCGGCTATGCGAGACGTCGCCGACAATCGCCACTCGCAACCCCTCGAATCCCAGACCCCGCTCTCGAATCGTGTAGAGATCGAGCAGGGCCTGCGTGGGATGCTCGTGCCAGCCGTCGCCGGCATTGATCACCGATGATTTAACCCCGCGGGCCAGTGTGTCGGCCGCCCCGGCGGAGGAATGACGAAGGACGATGACATCCGCCTGCATCGCTTCGATATTGCGCGCAGTATCGAGCAGGGTTTCACCTTTCACAACACTGCTGGACGAAGGCGAGAAGTTGATAACATCGGCGCTCAGCCGCTTCGCCGCCAGTTCGAACGAGGTGCGGGTTCGCGTGCTCGGCTCGAAGAACAAATTGACGACCGTCTTGCCACGCAACGTCGGTACTTTCTTGATTTCCCGACCGGTCACTTCCTTGAACGAGTCCGCCGTGTCCAGCATCAGCTTAATCTCATCCACCGACAAGGGTGCCAGACTCAGCAAGTCCTTGCGTTTGAGACTCATGACATCCTCCGCCTCACGGCTTGGCAATAACTACCCGGTCTTCCTCCCCATTCTCTTCCAGCAAGACCTGGACTTTTTCCTCTCGCGAAGTCGGCAGATTCTTTCCGATATACGTGGCCTTGATCGGCAGTTGTCGATGGCCGCGATCGACGAGCACGGCCAGCTGAATCTCTCCCGGTCTGCCGAGATCTATGAGGCTATCCATCGCCGCGCGGATTGTTCGCCCGGTGAACAGCACATCGTCGATCAGCACCACGATCTTGTCCGTCAAATCGAAGAGCACCGAAGTTTTCCGCAATACCGGCTGATTCTTGCGCAGGGCCAGATCGTCGCGATAGAGAGTAATATCTAGCTCGCCGATAGGCACAGATACGCCTTCGATATTTTGGATGCGCTTCACCAGCCGATGGGCTAAATGGACGCCGCCCGTCCGAATCCCAACTAGCGCCAGATTCGTTACACCCTTGTTGTGCTCCAGAATTTCGTGCGCAATTCGAGTCAACGCACGGGCGATGTCACCAGTGTCCATGACCAACTTCTCATTAACCCGTTGTTTCTTCACACTCTGCTTCATCGACAGAATCGTTCTCAGCGCGAGTCGCACGGTAGACATAAAAAAACCTTCCCGCCCTACACTGGCAAGAAGGTTAGCTGGTCGGACCCAGTACGAGCACAACCTGCACACATAGTCAACTCCTTGCCCACCTCACTGGATGAGCGTTAAAGGTGTGTCTATACTACTCGCACGTACCGCCCCTGTCAAGCGCCGGGAAACCCAAACGGAACCATCCTCTGCATCTGCTGTCTGGTGTTGTAGCCGGACTGTACACTTCGTAGAATGTTCGCGCTCGGAAAGGATCTTTTGTATGGCTCGATCGAAAATCTACTGTGCACGTGTCCTCCCGGATCCGATCATGACCGCTATCCGAGCGCGATATGCCCTTGTTCATGAACCGCCGGATCATTCCCCTTCGCGGCCAGACCTCCAGCAAGGATTTTCCCAGGCGGATGCGGTGATCACGACCCTCACCGAGTGCGTAGACGACACGTTGCTGGCTTGTGCCCCCCGCCTCAAGATCATCGCCAACTACGCAGTGGGCTACAACAACATCGATGTGTTCGCTGCCGGTCAGAGAGGGATCGTCGTCAGCAACACGCCCGATATCCTCACCGATGCCACAGCGGATCTGACGTGGGCGTTGCTGCTTGCGGTCACTCGACGGGTGGTTGAAGGAGACCGATGGCTGAGAACAGGCCAGTGGCCCGGCTGGGCCCCCACGCAAATGCTGGGGGGCAATCTCACAGGCAAAACACTCGGCATCATCGGCATGGGACGAATCGGTCAGGCCGTTGCCTTGCGGGCGGCGGGATTTCGTATGCCCGTCCTCTATACCAGCCGTCGGCCCGTCGCCATCCCTGCCGGCCTTTCATGGACACAGTGCTCGCTCGACGAGGTACTGACGCAATCCGACTTCCTCTCTCTCCATGTCCCACTCACGGACACCACCCGTCATTTGATCGGCGCTCACGAGTTGCAAAACATGAAACCGACGGCCTATCTACTCAACACCTCACGCGGGGCTGTCATCGACGAGGCCGCTCTTGTAATTGCGCTGAAAACCGGTCGTATCGCTGGAGCAGGCTTGGACGTGTATGAACATGAACCGGCCGTTCATGCGACATTGTCACGGCTCTCGAACGTCGTACTACTTCCGCATCTCGGTTCCGCAACCTTGGAGACACGCATACGCATGGGCATGATCTGCCTGACGAATATCGCGGCAGTTTTGTCCGGAAACCCAGCCCCGAATCAGGTTGGATGACGATGAAAAATCAGTCAGGCGCAGACCCACGCCTTCCGATGCGCGATGGGCCTTGCGGATGGCCAGTCGCTGCGGCACGTCGTGAAAGAACGGAATGGTTTGGAATGTCGCGACGACCTTTCCCCATTGCGCTGCGGCTCCATACAACAAGGCGAGGCCGTACCGACTGGCCTAACCTTTGGTCCCATGGCAACGAGGGTCGGCAAGGATCATCTCCAAACCCTCGATGTCGAGCACCTCTTTCGTCTTGCGCTCATTGCAATAGTGCTTGGCCAGTATCAGATAATCTAGAACCGCGCTGCTCACAAAACCGCGTTTCGAATTTAGGCCTCCCAACTGCCGATAGCTTGTCAACCGATTCGGGTTGCATTTGAGTACCTGCTTAGATGCGACAATGCCCTTGAACCTCACGCCTTCGGCGTGAAATGCTTTCGCGACTTACCGAAAGGTCGCGGTCGCTTCTGAGATCGCATGCCGTTTCAGATACAGATCGCTGACGGAATTGTGAGGACGGCAATCGTGAGATGTATCCGAGGCCAGGGGTTTTCCATTTTGACATGACCTCACTATACTCCCTCCGTGCAACCCGTAGTTGTGCATGTTGCAGAACTCTGGTGCGGTCAGACGTCACCGTACCTCCCTCCTCTGAGAAGTACGGTGATGCGAACAATCTTCAGGAGTTTTGTCGAGAAAATGCCTGAATCGAACACACACGCGACGATGTGCTGCACGGCCCCTCCCATAAGGGAAAGACCCGAGCTATCGTTGATGACTCAGTAGATACTTCAGGAGCTTGCCGCGGCCGCCTTCAGCACATTGGCGGCTTGAGGTCCCTTGGCGCCTTGGACAATGTCGAACTCGACGTTCTCACCTTCCTTGAGGCTCTTAAACCCATCTCCCTGCAGCGCGGAATAATGTACAAAAACGTCTTCTCCGCCATCAAGACGGATGAACCCGAACCCCTTCCGATCATTGAACCACTTAACCGTCCCTTTTGTCTTCACAAGCCACTCCTTTCCTCAATGACTACGAACAGTTACACTGCGCAGTCATTCAACCCTGCGTTAAAAATACGAACAGAATGGTAAGATGCGAATCTCCGGGTGGGAGCGACCAAGGGGCATCTGACGAAGAGTTGCATCACTCACGGCCCCCATCGTGATTATCAAATTTCGCGCTGCATGTACCATAGGGGTCTTGATCTGTCAAGCCCATCTTTCGTCTGCTGCTTTCTTCCCCAATATTTACAAGGACACGAGACTCCCCTATAGTGAGTGTCCTCGGCACCTCGACCACAAGAATCCCGTGATCCTACGAACGCTGCTTGATCGGTACATTTTTACGGAGCTCCTCTCGCCATTTGGCCTCAGCCTCGGTGCGCTGTGTTTCGTTATGCTGACTCGGGAACTGTTGCGTCTGGTCGAACTGTTGGTCTCGAAAGGAGTCGGCCTCTGGGCAGTCTTGAAAGTCATCGCCATGCTGCTCCCATCCGGCCTGGTACTGACTTTGCCGATCGCCGGCCTCATCGCCTCGATCACCGCGTTTGGACGCTTGTCATATGACAAGGAACTCGTAGCTATGCGCGCCGCGGGACTGAGTCTGTTCCGCTTGTCACAACCAGTCGTGCTCTTTTCCCTCGCGGTGTTTGGGCTCACACTTGCGCTGGCCCAATGGGGGCAGCCATGGAGCTCGCTGAACCTCAAGAAAGTGGCGTTGAATCTTCTAAAGGATCAGCTTGTGCTTGCGCTGGAGCGAGGTACATTCAATGAACCGATTCCCCATATGGTCATCTACGTACCGGAGTCCGTCGACGGACAACCCGCGAAGGGTATTTTCGTGTCCGACGAACGGACCCCGAAGGAACCTCGTATCATCGTGGCAGAAGAATATCAGGTGTTCATGGACCACGTGAATAACCAGGTGGCCCTGAGGCTGGTCAACGGAGTCATTCACACCAAGCCGGATCAGGCCGATCAATACCGATTCGCCTCGTTCTCGAATTATGACATTCGGATCAGTCTGAGCCTGAGCAGTTATGCCGCGACGGAAGAACGCCCAACCTACGAGCAAATCATGACAATGATCCAGAAATCCGATGGTGCAGATACGACCGGGCTGCGCCGGCTCATGGAATATTACAAAGACCTGGCCTTTCCCACGGCGTCGCTGGTGTTTTGCCTATTGGGAGTGCCGGTGGGAATCGTGTCGAAGCGATCCGGGCGTATCGGCGGGTTTGCCGTCGGTGTGCTCATCATCGTAATCTTCTATTTGCTCAACGTGGCCTGTGACTTTCTGGTCACCACGGCGTGGATCGGACCGTTTGCAGGCGCCTGGGGACCGAACATCATCTTCATTGCCACCACCATTGGGTTGTATCGCAAGATGAGCCGCCAGTAGATGCCATGACCATACTCTTCCGATATATCCTGCGCGAATACGCCAAGATTTTTTCGATGTGCTTTGCCGGGCTCATGACCATTTATGTAGTAATCGACTTTCTTGAAAAGATCCGGCGATTTCTGCGATATGATACGGGGGTAGGCCCGATTCTGATCTATTTCGCGCTCAAAATTCCTGCCATCGCCTTTCAAGTCGTGCCGTTCGCCGTCCTGGTTGCCACGCTCCTTACGCTGGGCTTACTCGCCAGGACCAACGAGATCACCGCTTTGCGTAGCTGCGGGGTCAGCCTTCTCTGGATGACGTCTCCCTTCCTCTTATTTGCATCGTTCATGTCCGTCATTCTGCTCGCCTTCAGCTCTTCAATCATCCCGATCGCTTCGGGAAAAGCCGAAGAAGTTCGCCTCGTCCATATCGAGAAAAAGTCGGTCCCTTTAATCAGCAAACCCATCCAGCCATGGGCCCGTATCAGCACCGATACGCTGATGCAGATTCACGGTATTGACACCGGAGGTGGGACAATCCATGGCATCCAACTCTTCCACTTCAACCAAGCCTTTCAGCTCGACCAGCTTGTTGAGGCCGAGATAGCGCAGTACAGCGCGGGCCACTGGACGCTCTTTAACGGGACCCGCCGGCTCTTTCAGCCAGACCATGTCACGACGCTGGGCACCTTCACTAAGCACCCGGCAGCTATTCCATTAATTCCTGATGATTTTTCCTCATCGCTGACCGGTAACGCCGAAACCATGACCTTCCAGGAGATCCGCAATTACGTCGACCGGCTCCAGCCTAAAGGCATACCGTTCTCGAGGTTACTCACGGACTATTACGCTCGACTCGCGTTTCCACTGGTTACCGTGATCATGGTTCTGGTCGGCATCGCGCTAGCCTTGCGGCGAAGCGGAGTCCGCGGGGGTGGCATGGCCGCAGGAATCGGCCAAGCATTCATCGTGGGATTTTGTTACTGGACGACGCATTCCGTCTCGATTGCACTGGGCCGGGGAGGGGCGCTGGCACCTATGCTGGCCGGGTGGATGGCCAACATTCTGTTCGCCAGTTTTGGGCTCTACCTCTTGCTCAAAGTGCGCCACTAGCCCATCGTTCCCAGTTGACTGCTTTCCGCGCTTCCGGTAAGTAGAGCACGCGTACGGCTGCAAAGGAGAATCGTATTATGAGCTCGCGAGTGGTGATTACCGGTCTGGGCGTCGTCTCCTCCATTGGGATCGGTGTGAGTGAGTTCTGGAAAACCGCCCTTGCCGGCCGTTCTGGCATTACCGCCATTACATCGTTTGAACCGTTTTTGATGGCCGATTACCGTTCGAACGTCGCAGGACAAGTCCATAACTTTTCACCGGAACAATATCTGCCAGCAAACCAGAGCAATCGTGTGGACCGCTATGCCCAATTCGCACTGGTGGCCGCAAAGGAGGCCCTCGCTGACGCCGACATTGTGATGGCCAGGGAGTCGCCGTACCGTGTCGGTGTGATGGTCGGAGCGGGGATGGGAGGCATGGTCATGGGAGAACGGGAGATCACTCAGCTCTTCAAAACGCAAAAACCAAATCGCGTGCATCCCAATTTTATTCCCACGATCACACTCAATTCCGCATCCGGCATCGTGGCCATGGCCTATGGCGCTAAAGGCCCGAATCTCACGATCTCGACTGCCTGTTCATCCAGCGCCCATGCATTGGGGCAGGCTCTGTATTGCATCCGAACGGGCCAAGCCGACGTCGTCATTGTCGCGGGAGCCGATGCCAGCATCACCCCACTTGTATTTGCAGGCTTTTGCTCCTTGCGCGCCCTTTCAACCAAGTACAACGACACGCCGCAGCGCGCGTCACGCCCCTTTGACCGACAGCGCGACGGCTTCGTCATGGGTGAGGGAGCCGGCGCTTTGATCGTGGAATCTTTGGCGCACGCCAAAAAACGAAATGCGCGCGTGTATGCGGAACTCGCCGGATACGGCGCAACGAGTGAAGCCTATCATATGGTCATTCCCAAAGAAGACGGCGAAGAAATTGCGACAACCATGAAAATTGCCCTGGATTCAGCTGGCCTGACACCAGCGAACGTGGACTACGTGAATGCCCATGCGACATCGACGCCCATCGGCGATCAGGTGGAGGTCAGGGCGATCAAGCGGCTCTTTAAAACCCGTGCGAATGCCATCGCGGTCAGCGCGACTAAGTCGCTGGTCGGCCATACGCTCGGCGCGGCCGGAGCCCTGGGTGCCATCGCGTCGTCCTTAGCAATTCACACCGAGCAGATCCATCCCACCTTGAACTATGACGACCCCGATCCTGATTGCCGTTTGGACGGCATCAGCCGACAGGCTCAGCGGCGCAAGATTCGCGCGGCTCTTGTGAATTCATTCGGATTCGGTAGCAACAACGCAACGGTGGTTCTGAAGAAGTTCGCGGCATGAGGGGCCAGCATTGATGGATATCCCATGGAGCGCCCCTTTGACTTACCAGGATGACAGAACCCGGCAATCCCCCATGCACTCTCACACATTTTTCAATTGTTCTGAATGTCCCGCAACACGCTGACGGGACGTTCGCGTCCACCAAGGAGTATCCATAATGGCCGATCTCACGGTTACACAGCAAATCATTCAATCTCTGGCCACCTATCTGAAGCGTGATGCGGCCTCTATCACGGAATCCCATCATCTCCGAGACGATCTCGGACTCGATTCGGTGGCCGTCATCGAGTTACTCTTTGAAATCGAAGACCGTTTCAAGATTCAGATTCCCGATCAGGACCTCGTGGGGTTGAGCACCGTTGGATCAGTCGCCGCCTACGTACACGAGCGGCTGGTTTCCCCCAGCGCCGCACCGAAGGTTCTGGCTAAAGCCGCACCCACATCCGCCGCTAAACCTGCAGCCCAAACGCCTGCAACAGCCTCGACTCGATCAGGAGTGAAATCCACGACGAAGACGAAAGCGGCATCCTCTTCCACCAAGAAACTGGCTGCGAAACCAACTCCCAAGGCGAGTACGAGCAAAAAGAGGTAATAACACCATGGCCTTGCCGAAGCTGCCCATTTCGATTTCCCTGACCCAAATCCACCAACTTATTGGCGGAACCATCCATGGCGACGAAAACACGGCGATTTCGGAATTGGCGAGTCTCTCCGAAGCGACCCCACAAGCCCTGTCGTTCATTGTCAACGACAAAGCGCTGAAGCTGCCGGACGGATTTCAAGCCGCCGCGGTACTGATTCATCGTCATGTGCCGGAACTGACGATTCCACAAATCGTCGTGGAACATCCCTTGATGGCGTTTGCCATGGTGGCACAACAGTTGTACGTACGACCAACTCCGCCTCGCGGCGTCGCCGACGGAATCACGCAAGGCACCGGCGTTACCATTGGAGCCGATCCGTCAATCTGGCCATTCGTGACCCTCGGTGACCGCGTCACCATCGGCGCCCGCGTCACACTCTATCCTGGCGTCTTCGTGGGGTCAGACTCTACAATCGGAGACGATTGTGTGCTCTATCCAAACGTGGTAGTACGGGAAGGTTGCTCGCTGGGAGCTCGTGTGATTGTGCACAGCGGCACCGTCATCGGAGCTGATGGATTCGGCTATGTCCAGCACCAGGGCCGCCATCAGAAAATACCTCAGCTTGGCAGTGTGGTCATTGAAGACGATGTGGAGCTAGGTGCGAACGTGACCGTCGATCGTGCCACCCTTGGGGTCACGCAGATCAAACAAGGGACCAAAGTCGACAATTTAGTCCAGGTGGCACATAACGTAACCGTGGGCGAACATTGTATTTTGGTTGCCCAGGTGGGGATCGCTGGCAGTACGACCATCGGCCACCATGTGATCATTGGCGGACAAGCCGGCCTCTCGGACCATATCACGATCGGCGATCACGTCATGATCGCCGCCAAATCAGGAGTCAATCGCAGCGTGGAATCGAGTCAGATCGTCGGAGGAACTCCTGCCCTTCTGCGCGAACGGGCGCTGAAAGTTCAGGGCGTCATTCATCATCTCCCGGAGATCAATCAGCAAGTTCGAAACTTGGTGGAGCGAGTGGAGCAGCTGGAGCAATCCCTGCGCCGAACGCCAGCCAAGAAGGCCAGAGCGCCCCGTGCAAAATAATCATTAGTTACGGTTTCTCCGGCATAATCACACGCCGCCAAAGGAACAGTTTCGCCCAATAGAATCCCGCCCATGGCATAAGTACCGCCGGGATCGGATGGACCTCTCCATACACGATCCCCGCCACCCCGCTCCCCACCAAAAGCGCAACACCGGCGAGATAGGCCACCGGAATCAGTTGGCGTCCGGGATGCTCGATCGATTGGGCCGGCGTTTCCTTTTTCATCCGCACCCGGTTCCCCCCCGCCCGCTGCTTCATTCGGGCGCTCATCCGAGCCGCCCAAACCTCTGGAAATTTTGCAAATATGAACCGGTGGTACGACGTTTGGGCAATACCGAGGACTACGCCAACCAAAATCAGCATCGAGCTCGCGGCAAAGGTGGTCCAGGAATACGTGTCGGTCGCCATCCATTGGTATCCCAAGCCACCGATTCCACTGACTAAACAAAATAATCCCACAATGCCGGACGGAAAAAGAATAAATGTCCGCACATACTCACGCGCCTGTTTGTCGACTTGTCCAGGGTAATGTGCGGTAATGAGCTTGGGCACGTGTGGCCTCCGACGATCCGTTGGAGGTCGGCATTATAACGGGATCACCTGCCAGATCCAAACCCCATCACAAGTCAGATCCCATGACAATAAACAGCCCATCGGTGTGACCAGCTGAGATAAAGAAATATTGACGAGCGTCACGCACTGTTCCGCCATGGGGGGCCACGATTGAATGCGTCCTTCTGCACTCTGCAATCGTTACGGCAATGTCTCGTCTTTTCGGTAGGCCGCCGCACTCAGAAACAACAGCACGCCCTGGGAAAAAGTCGTGATCGTCGCTGCAGAAATCGTCTCGGTCACCTCTTTCAGTGCGAAACATGAGCTGCGCGCGACGCTAGCTGAGACGAGGTGACGACATCGGTTGCGCCTTGCGGGCGCAACGGCCGGAGTTGCTCCGTTATAATTAGAATCCCGTCCTGCACTTCTTTCAGAAATTCTTCGTCGATGCTGCCAAGATCACGCAGACTGCGCTCCACCGCTTCCAACGCCCGCAGTACTGGCATGGCGCATTCAATAAACCCCGGGGTCGGCACAGGCCGGACGGGTCGACCACCTGCGTCTTGTGCGTGAAATAGTCCTGTGCGTCCGCCTTCCTGCAAACCTTTCCCTGCACGACGATTTGCGCGCATCGGGCCCAGTCAGGCCTGAGTACAATCGAGTTCATATCAGCCTCAGGATCGAGGCGGACGCCTGTGCTTCCAGTCCCGGCGCAAGGCCGATTTCTTTCCCGTCCCATGTGACACAGGGATTATTCGACATATTCTGCGCCTGCAAGGGCGTGCCCTGGAGACCGGCGCGGACAAAGAGCCCGCATAGCACCGTGGCAATGCGATTCGTGTCGACGTCCGATCCGGCGCTGAGCACAGCCAGCGCCTCCCCCTTCATTGATGTCGCTTTTGCCATGCTTTAGCCTTTTCAAGTCCCTCGGCAACACAGTGGGCAACGACCTGTCCCATCAACGCCCCTATAATGGTGTGTGTTCCACTATACTGATACAGTGGCCCCTGCCCACGCAGCTGACTGGCAATCACGACGGCATCCGTGCCGGTTCCTGTGGCCGTGGCTTGGCTCTGACAACTCGGCACCGCGTACTCGCGCAATAGGCCAGTTTTGGCCTCAGTGGCGACTTGCACCGTACCAACCAGTGCTGCATGCGACAGATGCCCGTTCGTAATGAGAATGAGATTGATCGTGCCCGGGTGCGCAGTGCTCTTTCGCTGCGTGTGCGCCGTGGGCCACTCTCCTGCACACACCGCATTCGTGACACCGACCGTCGCGAAACACTCCACCCAAAGATCTCCCACACGAGCCCGAGCCCTGACCAGTTGCGTCATTGGCACCGCCGTCATGAGTCCAACTGTGTCCTTGCCGACCCCCAGTCGGTCCGCCAGGATTCTCAAGGTGCGCGAGGGATTTGGAAAATGAGTGGGCCGGCATCCGTTCTCGGAGGGATGCGCCTCGACTTGGTGATTGAGAATATACGAAGCCAGCGTGAATCCACCGCCGTGCGGGGCAGACGAGAGAACGCGTCTTCGTCCTCCAAGGTCGATAATGAGGGTACGTTCGACGACTCGGTGGCGAGTCTGGACACGCGCTCGGATTTGCCCATCCCTCATCATCACGATTTCCTGCGAAGCACCTGCGACAATGCCTGAACAAGTCGGTCATTTTCCCGTTGGGTTCGTACGGCCAGCCGAATGGCCCACGCATGTGCTCCCGGAACGGAGGAGCAATCGCGAATCAATAGCCCTTCGCGCCACAACTGTTCAGCCACTGCGCTCGCCCGCCAGTTGCGCGGCAACTCAATCCAGAAGTAGTTGGCACAGGTTGGGAGCGTCACACACCCAGGCAGAGTTGCGAGCGATGCCGCCAACTTCGGTCGTTCCTTCGTCATGAATTGCACGCTTTTTTCCGCATGTGCCCTATCGTTCAACGCGGTCAGCGCGGCAACCTGCCCCATCATGTTGACCGACCAAGGGGGCAGCTGCCGTTGCAATCGCCGGACGGTCGCACGCGCCGCTACCGCATATCCCACCCGCAGCCCCGGCAACGCATAGAATTTCGTCATGCTGCGCAAGACAACCACATGCGACCACGATGCCGCTTGTGAGAGAACGGATCGTTCGGAACAATAGTCCGCAAATGCTTCGTCGATGATCAGCCAGAGATTTCGCCGGCGCGCGGCTTTCGCCACCCGTACGACATCCTCGGCAGAGCAGGCTTGCCCGGTCGGGCTATTAGGATTGCAGAGGACGACCCCGTCGATGGAAACGCCCTCGCTCCGCCCTGTGCCCATCACGTGGCAGAGACGGTCGATCGGAATTGCGTACTGATCCCTTCTATCCGCATAGAGTGCCCTGGCTTCTCCTCCGGCTCGCGTAACCGCAGCCGCATATTCTGAAAACGTGGGATGAACGACCAGCAGCCGGTTGATCCCCAGCGCGCGAGGGATGGCATCGATCAACTCTGTGGAGCCGTTCCCCACGACGATATGTTCCGGATCGATTTGCCAGCACATCGCCAAGGCCTGCCGAAGTGCCCAACAGTCTGGGTCCGGATAATGACTCAACAACGGGTTGGCATCTGCAATTGCCTTCCAGACTCGTGGAGAAGGACCTAAAGGGTTGATACTGGCGCTAAAGTCCAGGATCGCTCTGGGATCAAGCCCTAATTCGCGTGCCGCGGCATACACATCTCCGCCATGCAACCGCCTCTTCAGAGGAGCCATCGAAACCCCGCTGCGACACAGGCGCCCAGCGCCGAAGCTGCGGCCATACTCTTTGCAGCGGGAGCAATGTCGCCTGGCTGCACAGGGCGCCCTTCGGCACCGAGAACAGGGCGGTCCTGCGCGAGCCCATCATAGAAGTTGGGGCCACCCAACCGCACTCCCAAGATTCCGGCCATCGCCGCCTCCGGCTTACCGCTGTTCGGACTAGGGTGCTTTGCGCCATCGCGTCGAAACACTCGCCAGCCCTGACGGAGTCGTCCGAGTTGTCCTGTACTCAGACCAGCTCCAAGGAGGAGCAGCACCGCTGTTGCACGGGCGGGAATCCAATTGGCCAAATCATCAAGCCGGGCCGACGCCCATCCGAAATCAGCATACCGTTCATCCCGATGACCGATCATCGAATCCAGCGTGTTGATCGCTTTGTATGCCAGGGCCAGCGGAGCGCCGCCGACCGCCAGATAGAACAACGGCGCGATCACCCCATCCGCCGCGCTTTCCGCAACCGTTTCCACCGTCGCGCGGGCGACTTCCGAATCGGACAAATCCTCCGTGTCCCGACTCACAATCATCGCCACGGCTCGCCGCGCGGCCGGAAGATCCCCAGCGTTGAGTGGTCTATCCACTGCGCAGACATGGTCCCATAAATCTCGCGCGGCAAGAGTCGTTGCCGCCAACACAATCGACAGCGCCGATCCCAACCATCCGCCCAGCCGTTCCGCCTCTTCAATGAGGACTGCAGCAATGGCATAGGTCAGGATCGGCAGTCCACCGGCCACACAAATCCCTGCGATCCGAAGACTCATGGCGCTTCGGCAGATCGTCCGTATGCGGCAATCGACCGAGGCGATGCATCGCCCGATCAGACGGACTGGATGCGGCACCCAGCGAGGATCGCCGACGACCGCATCCAGCGCAGACGCCATGAGGAGTTCGCCGCCAGTCATGACAATCGGAGTAAGAGAGGAACAAGTAGCAGGAAGAGAATTTCGATCACTTCATTGGTCGCTCCCAGGGTATCCCCGGTGATACCGCCGAACCACCTACGGCAGGCTCGCCAACTCACGTGTACAACTCCGGTCCCTGCCATGATAATCAGACCCGCGCCGACCGCACCAAAACCTCCCGCCAGTCCAACCCCCAGGATGAGAGTGGACAGGGCCACGTGCTGCCATGACAAATGTTTGAGGAACGGCGCTGCCAACCCTCCCTCCGCTCTGGCAGAGGGAGACGTCCAGGCCAGCGTCACCATCGTCCAGCGACCGACGGCCGGCATGCAACACAAGGCCGGCACCCGCAGCTCTTGCGGCAGCGCCATCAAGCCCGCATACCGGAGAATCAGCGACAGAAAGAGGCCGGTCGCCCCGAGTGCGCCGATGCGAGGATCACGCATGATCGACAGCCGTTCCGGCAGCGTGTGCCCTCCGGCCAGTCCGTCCAGCGTATCGGCCAACCCATCCTGATGGAGCCCGCGCGTGAGTACAACCAAAAGCAGGATCAACAACGCATTCACCACGGCCGATTCAACGACAAGACGCAGCGCCCAGTCGGCTGCAACCAGCCCGCCGCCGATCAGCAATCCAACAACGGGATACCAGACCATCGAGGCAGCCAGTTCCGGCGCCGTCGGCTCATGATGAGCCCGGCTCAAGGGAATCGTGGTGAGAAAATGCCAGGCAAAGATAAACGGACGTGCGACAGTTCCCATGTGATTAGCCCTTCTCTGAAACTCCAGCTTCACCGAACGTCGCCATTTCGGTGTAGATCTTGATCGCGGCGCAAACCAGATCCATGCCCAAGCAGGCCCCTGTGCCTTCGCCAAGTCGCAAGTCGAGATCCAAGAGCGGTTTCAAACCCAGATGGTCCAACATGACGCGATGCCCCTGCTCGACCGACCGATGCGAGGCGATGAGATACCCCTGGCAGAATGGCTGAAGCCCAACGGCAATGAGCGCCGCCGCACCGGCAATGAACCCGTCCAACACAATGGGAACCCGAGCGGCCGCCGCACCGAGGATTAGTCCAGCCAGTCCGCCGATTTCCAGCCCTCCAACTTTCTCAAGGACATCGAGTGGATCAGCCCGATCAAGACGATGCAGATTGAGCGCCCGTTGAATCACCGCAACTTTATGCGCCCGACCGGCCTCATCGAGACCGGTCCCTCGCCCAGTCACAGCGGAAACGGGCCGACCGGTCATCACGGCGGTGACAGCAGCACTCGGCGTGGTATTGCCGATGCCCATCTCGCCGGTTCCAATCAGGCCAACCCCATCGCGCACCGCTTCTTCCGCCAGCTCAATCCCAACTTGCACGGCCTGTTCCGCTTGGACGCGCGTCATCGCCGATTCAACCGACAGATTGCGCGTCCCCTTCATGACCTTTCGATCGAGTAGACCTGACACCGGTCCAAACTCATGATCGACGCCGATGTCCACCACACGCACGTCCACGCCAGCATGCCGCGATAGCACATTTACACCGGCGCCGCCGCGCAAGAAATTTAGTACCATCTGAGAAGTCACCTCACGCGGATACGCGCTCACCCCTTCCGCGGCTACTCCATGATCAGCAGCAAAGGTAAACACCACGCCACGTGGAACGTTCGGCTTGAGCTCCCCTGTCATCGTGACGTAGGACGAGGCTAATTCCTCCAACCGCCCCAGACTGCCCAGCGGTTTGGTTAATCGATCGAGCCTGGCCTGCGCGGCGGCACGCAGACGTGTATCGAGCGGCTGGATTCGACGGCACGTGCCTGATATCGACATGAGGGCTCCTCTATTCACTTCAGGCGAAGCGGCAACCCACTAATCACTAGATAAACCTCATCGGCTTCGGCAGCGATCTGCTGATTCACCCGTCCGGCCACATCGCGGAACGCACGTGTGTGTGACTCCGTCGGCACTAGACCGAGGCCCAACTCGTTGCTGACAATGATCACTCGGGAAGCCGCCGTGCGCATTGCGTGAAGAACCGAGCCGGTTCGCGCGAGGATGGTCCGCTCGTCGAAACCGATCCCGACCAGATTGCTCACCCACAACGTCACGCAGTCAAACAAAATCGTCCGATACTGTGATCCCTGCTGGGCAAACCATGCCTCCACGTCGATCGGCTCTTCAACCGTATCCCAATTCTGTGGGCGTCCAGCCTGGTGCCGCGCAATCCGTGCAGCCATCTCGTCATCCAGCGCCTGTCCTGTTGCGACAAACGCACGGGGCTCGGATGCGCCGGCCAGCTGGAGCGCCGCCTCACTTTTCCCAGACGATGCCCCGCCCAGCACTAAGATGATGCGCCCTATGGTTCGGCGGGTCGGGTGACGTTTAGTCAACTTTCTGGGTGACATTCCGTTCCCATAAGAATTCTGGCTCGCCCTGTGTTTGGGCCACCCAGCGAGCCAGAACAAACAACGTATCGCTCAGTCGATTGACGAACTTGATGATCGTCGGATCGATCGGTTCGGTTTTTGAGAGTGCCACGCACAGTCGTTCGGCCCGGCGGCAGATCGTCCGGGCCTGATGAAGAAACCCGGACACTTTGCCGCCGCCGGGCAAGATGAATTCTTTCAGAGGCGCGAGCTCCTTTTGGCAGCGATCGATCAGCTTTTCCAGCCGCGTGACGTCTAACGCCGCCACGTGCGGCATATTCTTAAACGTTTGCCCCGGCGCCGTCGCCAGGATGCTGCCGACGTCGAACAGTTTGTTTTGAACCCACCGTAATTCCCCTTCCAGCTGCTGTGCCTCTTCGTGAAGATTTGCCGATTTAGCATTCATGACGCGAACGACACCGACTGATGCGTTCAGCTCATCGATGGTGCCATAGGCTTCAACCCGCAAACTGTCCTTCCACACCTGTTGCCCGCCGGCCAATCGCGTCTTCCCCGCATCGCCCGTTCTGGTATAGACCTTGGTAATGCGCATTAGGGTCTCCCTTCGTACCCAGCCTTGTTTTTCCCCCATGACTCGTAGTGAATGAGATGCTCCACCGGAATCCGCTCACGCCACCCGGCACGCTCTAAATCCGGCTGTGTTGCAAAATCCGATACGTACCCCAGACAGAGATAGGCCAGCACTTTGACGGGCTTCGGCACACCGAGCACTCGTTTCAGCGCCCCGTGATCAAGAATACTGACCCATCCCACTCCGATACCCTCCGCCCGGGCGGCTAGCCAGAGATTCTGGATGGCGCAGCAGGTACTGTATAAATCGGTATCCCGCACGGTAGAACGGCCCAACACATGCGGGCCGCCCCGCTGGCGGCTGCAGGTTATCGCGATATTAATCGGGGCTTCCTCAATCCCTTCCAGCTTAAGGCCCCGGTAGAGCGCGGCCTGCTCGCCCCGATAATGCGTCGCAGCCTCGGCATTGGCCAGCAGAAACAACGCTTTCACCGCCCCCTTGGTGGCATGATCGCGGATGACCACAAAATCCCATGGTTGCATGAACCCGACCGATCCCGCATGATGCGCTGCCGTCAACAGACGCATCAGCACCTCATCAGAAATCGCCGTCGGCAGGAAATTTCGACGCACATCGCGGCGCTCAAACATCACGCGATAGACGGCGTCCCGTTCTCGCCGAGAAAACTGTCCGGCAGCCTTCTTCATCATCCCATCCACTCAGCTTAAAGGGGGTGAATCGGCAGCAGCGACTGTGGCCCCAGGTTACCCATTGCAACTTGCTCCAGACAGGTCTGACACAGACAATCCTTATACCGTGCGGCAATCCAATCCATCTGGGACTCAGTAATTCCAGCCTGACCACACCAACACTGGTATCCCACGCACTCAAAGGCCTGGCCGCACTGCTCGCAGATCTTCTGAGCGGATCCCCGCATGCTGCTCCCCCTCAGAGCGGTATGTCGTAGTTCATCCGCACCCCCCCGAACACTGAACGTGACGGGGTGCCGTAGAAGGTAACCTCCTCATATTTCTCATTGAAGAGATTATCAACACGCACGTACGTCTGCCAATTCTTAGTCACGTCATACGAGGCCGAAAGATTGACGAGGTTGAAAACTCCGAGCTGTTGACTCCGCGAATTGGACAATGTGTTCTGCCTCGCTCCCACGAACCGATAATCGATGGAGAGCCGCACAGAATCCAGCGGCTGATAACTAAGCCCGACACTCGCCTGATCAACTGGCCAACGAGGAAGTCGTTTATCTCCCCCCAATCGAACCGGTAACGCCGCCGTATCAAACGCGCGCGTTAGCGTGTGGGTGTACTGACCCCGCACCTCCAGCCCTTTGAGGAGTTCCACTTTGAACCCGAACTCCCATCCCTGTGTTTTAGCATCCGCAACATTAATTGGGCAGTACCCCAAAAAGGCCGTTGGCGGACATGGTGGGGAACTAGAAGTAAACTGAATCAAGTTCTGAAACCGATTCCAAAAATAGCCCGCAGTGAGTTGCAGCCGTCCATTGAAAAGAGCCTGTTCGACTCCAAGATCCATACTGAGACTTTTCTCAGGCTTCAGATTAGGATTGCCGAACCCTTCATAATACAGATCGTTCAGCGTCGGAGCTTTGAACCCAGTGGCGTAACTTCCTCTGAACCTGGTCTCAGTTTCCTTGATGTGATATCCCCCTGTCACGCGATAGGTCGTGGCGTCTTCAAAGGCATTGTACTGGTCATGGCGCCCCCCTGCCGTAAAGAACAGGCGATCCCACAAGTTGACCTGTCCCTGAACGAATCCGGCATTCGACGAAATGGTACGAGCCGGCTGTGCTCCTCCAAATGCACTAGGATTATCACCTGCTTCCCTTCTCAATTGATACCCCGCTGTCAGCAGCAATACCTCTCCGACGCGAAAGTCATTCTGCCACTCCAAACGTCGATTGAGGATTTCAAGATCGGTGGAAAATGAGGTGAAACACGTGTCATCCCAGCAAGAATTCGGATTGGCCTGAATGAACTGCCGCGTGCTCAGATTAAAGCCGGCATTTCCACTGTTACTCCGCAAACGTTCGTTGGCCTGGGACAACGTGAGTTTCGTAGTCCACCATGTCGTCAACGGCTGCGTCCATGCGCCGTTGAGAATAAGATTGCGATTTGTGTGTCGACCCCCGAAGATGTCCGCCGGCGCGCCGCTGTCCGCGAAGCCGTCGAAGCTGGTTCGAGAATCGTACCAGCGCATATTGAACTCTACGCGACCATCGTTGGGGAGTGCCGCGCCCACTTTTGCCGAAACCTGTGTATTGTGGAAGCCGTCTCCTTCAAATGCGCCTCGGCGATAATTGATCGCGGAGAAGTTACTGGTATCCCAGCGCGATGCCGAAACTGAAAAGTCCAATGGACCTTTGGCTCCTGAAATATTTCCTCCTTCGCGAAATGTCGCGAACGAGCCATACTCCATGAACGCACCGACCGTCGGCTTGCTGGTTCCCTTCTTGGTAAAAATGTTGATCACGCCACCGATGGCATCGGAACCGTAGAGCATACTCTGGGCCCCACGAAGAATCTCGATGCGATCGATATTTTCCGCCGTGAGATTGGCAAAATCATAATCACCGGTCGTGGGACTGTTCACGATGACGCCATCGATCATAACCAGCGTATGCCGCGCGAAGGCCCCGCGCATCTTCACGTTGGCAGTCGCACCGGGTCCACCGCTTGACGTGGCAAAGACACCTGACGACAGGCGCAACCCGTCGATAACGGATTTGATTTTCCTTTTCTCCAATTCCTCGCCCGTGATGATCTCGACAGCACTGCTGGCTTGCTTAGCCAATACGGGGGTTTTCGTCGCGCTCACGACGACCTCAGGGGTCTCGACGGTCTGCTGTTGATCAGCCTTGGCGATATCTTGAGCAAATGCGGCTGGATGAGCGCACTGCACACACGCAGCGAAGATACTGACGGCACAAACAAATACCCAACACCGGTACACACGATGCATAACGATCTCCCTTTGACTCGAAGGGTGCGATTGGTTCCCGTCGGTTGGGTCTCCTGACTTACGGATCGCCGCGTTCTTCCGCCTTCCCGATCTTCGTCATTCGCCATTCGTCATTGGTCAATCGCAGAATCCGTGGTATGTCCGGCATCCTGTTTACGATTGACGCTTGACGGTTGACGAATCACGTCCAAGCAGTGGCCTACCTTGAAGAACACTCCCCGCTTACAGTGGCGGCACCGTGATGGACTTGCACCATCTTCCCCGTCACCGGCAGTGCTTCTCCTACATTCGAGTTTCTCCTGATTGAAATCATCCCCTGTCGCGCACATAGACCAGCAGCTGGGGACTTCGCCGCCGAGCCTGATTCATTGCATGACGCCTAGCGTGACCCGTGGCACACCGCGCTGCGGATGAGCATCGACCACGACAGCGCATCCGTAGACGGCCCGTAATACCTCCGGGCGAATGGTCTCAACCGGCGTCCCTTGCGCACAAATCTTTCCATCCTTCACCATCAGGAGACGATCGCAGAGCAGGCTCGCCACGTTCAAATCGTGCGACACCAGCACAACCGTCAGTGATCGCTCTTTCGCCAACCGCTGAATTAACGCACACAGCTCGACCTGATGATTGAGATCGAGAAACGCCGTCGGCTCATCGAGCAACAGGATGCGCGGCGCCTGCGCCAGGGCCCGCGCAATCATGACGCGCTGTCGTTCTCCACCGGACAATTCCGATACAAGCCGATCGGCCAGATCGAGCACATCGGTCTCAGCCATCGCTTGGTGCGCCGCCACAAGATCCTCCCCTCGCTCAACCCCCATCTCCGCACTCCACCACCCGGTCTGCCGATGGGGAAACCGGCCCATCAATACCGTCTCTGCAACAGTGAAGGGAAACACCAAAGCCTGTTCCTGCGGAACCATGGCCAGAGTCTTAGCGATCTCGAGTGCGGTCAGATCCTTGAGGGCCCGTCCAGTCAGCCGAATGGTTCCGGATTCAGGACGCAACAGCCCGGCCAGCAATTTCAGCATCGAGGACTTACCCGACCCATTCGGTCCGACAATTCCCAGCACTTGTCCGGGCGCAACGCTGAAAGTGGCCTGCTCGATTGTCCATGGACGGCCGGACTGGAACGGGCTGTAGCGGAAGGAGATCTCTTCAGCAGTGAGTGCTGAATCCGTTGGCATGTATGCGGTGTCCGATTCAGATCGTAGCGGCGTCGGCATCTATGTCATCCGATCTTTTCGCCATAATAAGAGATAAAGAAAAACTGGGCCTCCGGCCAGCGCCGTCACCACGCCGACGGGTATTTCCGCCGGCGCGAAGGCCGTCCGTGCCACCGTATCCGACAAAACCAAGAACATGCCGCCCACGAAGGCTGAAGCCGGCATCAGCAGCCGGTGATCCGAGCCAATGGCCATCCGCACGGCGTGGGGAATGACCATGCCGATAAATCCGATCATGCCGCTGACGGCTACGACCGCTCCCGTCAATAAGGCTGTCAGCACGTACAGCCGCCGCTTGAGCCCTTCCGTATTGATCCCCAACGACCGTGCCGTGTCTTCACCCTGTGTCAGGACATTCAACGCCGGTGCTTGATACAGCAACACCAGCGTACCGGCCGTCACATAGAGCGCGATGCCGATCAAGTTGACCCAACTCGGAGGCGTCAACGACCCCATAAGCCACATGATGAGCCCGGTGGAACGGGCCGGGTCCATGATAGAGGTGATGAACATAATTACCGCCGTGAGCATGGCATTGAGAATCACTCCGGCCAGCAACAGGCTGTGAATCGGCAAGTGGCCATGCGATTGCGCCAACCGATAAATAAGCATCAACGCTGTCACACCGCCGGCAAATCCCCACAAGGGTAATACCGGCACCACCACCCATATCGTTCCCATACCCAGCAGCATCGCCAGGGCCACCCCTAACGCTGCCCCACTCGACACGCCCAGGACATAGGGATCGGCCAATGCGTTGCGCAGGAGCGCTTGCAGCGTGGCCCCCACGATCGCCAACGTGCCGCCGACGAGAAAGCCCATCAGCACGCGCGGCAGCCTCACCTGAAACAGAATGGCACCCACCGTGTCGTCCACGGCACCGTCGATGCGGCCGGTAGTCAATAGTGACCCAATCGCCGCCAGTAGATCGCGGCTCGATAGCTTCGCCGCGCCAAACCCGCTGCAGAAGCACATCACGACGACAGAAGCCACCAGCAACCCAATCAGCACAAGCCATCGCCGGCGGCTCGTTAAGATCGCACCGGACCTGGCCCATCCGACCACAGCGGACTGCACAGCCGAGTCAGAGAGAGACCCTCCGCTTGCAGTCGAAGAAAGAGGAGCGGCCTGTCCATTGGGCATGGGTCACGGCCTCCCGCTCAGAGCCGATCTGGAACGGGATGGATGCAGAAGGGTCGCCAGGTGCTCCAACGCCTGACCGATTCTCGGCCCCGGGCGATTCAGCAGATCCGCCGGAATTTGATGGGTCCGCGCGTGTTTGATCGCCGACAGGCTGGACCACTGCCACCAGGCCTGCTGCTCACTTTCAGATATTCCTTCGGCCGGCCCCACCGGAAACATCAACACTTCCGGGTCTTCCGCCAGCACGGTTTCCATACTCAAGCGAGGGTAGGGCACAGCGCTTGGGGCTGCGACATTGAGGCCGCCGGCGAGCCCAATGAGCTGATCGATGAAACTGCCGGGCCCCACTGTGATCAGCGGCTGACTGTTCAAGACATAGAGCACCCGCACCGGCGGCTGCCCTTGCACCCGTTGCGTGACGGTGGCGATCTGCCTCCGCATCTCCACCGCCAGCGCGGCTGCCTCGGCCTGGTGGTCGGTCATTCGGCCGATCAACTGAATGTGCGAGAAAATATCCTCAACCGTCTGGCCGGAGAAGATGAAGAGCGGAATACGCAGATTGTCGAGCGACGCAAGCAGGTCCGACTTGAGAAATTCTTTCGGCGCCAGAACCAAATCCGGTTGCAGCGCGACCAGCGATTCCAGATTCGGATTCGCGTAGCCGATTTTGGGTTTCGTTGAGACGTCAGGAGGAAAATCACAAAATTGCGTGACGCCGGCGACTTGAGCGCCGGCTCCGATCGCAAACAACATTTCCGTGATACTGGGTGCCAGCGATACAATGCGGACCGGCGTCTTCGCGAGCGACAGCTTTCGCCCAGTATCGTCCACGAACGAACGTACCGATACATGCGTCATAAACGGCATGCCGGTCAGAATGCCTTGCTGCCGCCGCTTCATCGTTCCACACTCCTCTTGAGCACACGCATCGGAAGATGGCACCGCAGCTAACCACAAGGCTACCAAACCTGTGGCCCAAACTCCGCAGAATACCTTTGGCAACGCAATAGAAATAAAAAATCCCCAAGGGCTGAGACAGTCCTTGAGGATTGCACCCGCTTCTTCATCCTCACCTGTTCCCCAGCCCTCGAGGGAACGATGGTCAAAGCTCCAGGCAGGTTTTCTGGCTCATGGTTCACCCTACTCCCCGCGCCTTCCCATCCTCGACGTGAACTGTTACACGTGAAACGTACAAGTGCGCCCTACACTCCGTACGTTTTACGCTTCACCTTTCACGCTTCAAGACAGTGGCCTACCGGGTTTCGTCCCCATTGACAGCGGCGGGACCGCGAGGGAATTGCACCCTCTTCCCTTATCCTGGAATTACAATGTGGAGGGCACAATAGGAGAGCAGCACGAAGTTTGTCAAGTCCGGCTCATTAGGGAATCTCTGAGTGTTCCCCTTTCTTGCCTGGGCCCACCGTCAATCGTTTCGCTTGTCAAGGGTTGCCAGCCCGTGGTAGCATCGGGTGCTCTGTGAGATTTGATTTAGACGAGAAGGAGTACGAGCCGTGGCACTTCAGTGTGAACTCTGTCAAAAGAAGCCGACCTCCGGGAACAACGTCAGCCATGCCAACAACAAAACTCGGCGGGTGTTCAATCCGAATATCCAAACCGTGCGTGCCCTGGTGGGGAAAAGCCACAAGCGCATTCGCGTCTGCACCCGCTGCCTGCGGTCAGGGTTAGTCAAGAAAGCGGTCTGAGACGACTCTCCGTTCCCAACACGAACGTTCAATGCTCCACCAGGATGCTGTGGCGGGCGCGATGATGCATGCTCGCGGACAGTAGGTGGTACGCCCCTAGCGCGGGTTCAACGGTCCCAGGATCAGCCAGGTACGAAGAATCACTGGTGGGATTGATCCGGCAGCAACTATGATGCGCAGCTTCGCTGGATGAGCCGCCGGGTTACACGACGTGTGGTAGGGAGTGGGCGGCGGGATTTGAACCCACGACAACTTGCGTGAAAAGGCTCTGCCCTATTTCTACCTCACGATACGCCACGACACAGCACGTCACAGAAGGCGAACATTACCACCGAGTTCGAGGGGCAGCAAGATACGGGACGATACCGCGAGACATGCGGGCAACCGTGACAAAAACTGGAAACCGAAAGCCGAACCGTGACAGAAACCGGAAATCGCCTTGCTTCACGCTGCTCTATGGGGAAACGCCCCCCCCGGCCTGTTGTCGGCAGGCGGGGGCCAATTTAGGGAACCCGACGACTAGCCATTTCCACTTCGCCCTTGCTGGGCATGTTTCGATTCGGTTGGGCAGTCTTATCCAGGAGGCAGCATCAAGTAGGTGATCACTGCCAGGATCGGGGCTCCCACGTAGAAGGCCGTCTTGCCGAAGGTATCGTACAAACCGTAACACAAGATGCCCCACATGAGCGTGTAATACAACGAGGCGATGCCGCGATAGCTCCCTCCGGCTCCTTCCGCGTTTGCAAACGCGGGCCCCCAGACTGCGAGGCCAAGCAGCAGAGCGTACAGGTATCTCATCACATTCCTCCTTGGAAGTAGGGTGCGATCGAGTTGTTCAGAACCGGATGCAATGCCCTCATAACAGCATTCTGCAGCAAGGCTAGGCCTCCGGGATGGGCGAACAGTGGGGTGGTAAACAGCATGGTCAGAAGAGCAGGCCGGACGTTCCAGAATCTACCGAGGACATGCATGAATGCCTCCGATTCCGTAGGGGGAGAAAACTTACAGAGGACGGCACTTTCCTATTTCGATTAAGGGGGTATCGTCTCCTTCTTTGACGGACAGGTATCGTCTTAAGAGAAATAAAACCATTGGCACAAATAGAACCTAGTTCTCAGTACGTCCCTTCTTCTTCACTTTCGCAAGGCTAGGCCGATTGCGCAGGAGTGTCAAGGCAAGGGCTTCTACGCCTAATGCGCCAGTTTCACATGGAACCGTGACAAAAACCGGAAAGAGCGAAGGGGGCTCAGAAGAGACGGGCACGGAAGAGATTGAACATATTGGAGCGGGCGATGGGATTTGAACCCACGACAACTTGCTTGGGAAGCAAGGACTCTACCACTGAGCTACGCCCGCTCGCTGCGAGGCATCCTACGCGGAGCCTCTCTGCCAAGTCAAGAAAACGCTTCCCCGCTTCAAGGTTTGAACTCGACAATCGCGAATTTTCGGCGGCCGATTTTTAGACGATACTGCCGGCCGAGAACCAAGGTCACAACACTATTGGCATCGTTCTGCTTTTCCCCATCGATTTCGACGCCGCCTTGTGCGATCAGACGACGTGCTTCGCTCTTACTGGAAACCAGTTCAGTCTTGGCAAGCAGATCCACCAGACTGATCGACCGCCCCTCACGAAGATCCGAGGAGACAAGAGCAAGCCGCACATCCGGCTCATCCGGGAATTCCTGTTTCTGAAACTTCTGCTGGAATTCCCTCCGTGCCTTTCGTCCGGCCTCGTGTCCATGGTAGCGCACCACAATCAGCTCCGCCAGGGATTGCTTGGCCTCCATAGGGTGCAGCGCCTTTACGCGTCCGAGATCTTCCGTGGTGAGCAATTCATAGTAGCGCAGCATGAGGGTATCGCTGATCGACATGACCTTGCCGAACATGTCGCCGGGTTTATCTTCGAGCGCGATGTAGTTCCCGACGCTCTTGCTCATCTTTTTCACGCCGTCGGTGCCTTCCAACAGGGGCATCGTGATGACCACTTGCGACTCTTGGCCGTAGTCGCGCTGAAGTTCCCGCCCAACCAGTAGGTTGAACTTCTGATCGGTCCCGCCCAGTTCCACGTCTGCCTTCATTGCCACCGAGTCATACCCTTGCACCAACGGATAGAGAAACTCGTGGACACTGATCGGCTTTTGATCGCGATAGCGCTTTTGAAAATCATCTCGCTCCATCATCCGCGCGACACGATAGTGCGCGGCCAGCTGAATCAGCCCATCGGCCGTCATCGGCCCCATCCACCGGCTGTTGAACTCGATCGTGGTTTTTGCCGGATCGAGAATCTTGAAGATCTGCCGCTGGTACGTTGTGGCGTTCTCCAGCACTTGTTCCTTCGTCAACGCTCTACGCGTCTCAGAGACGCCCGTCGGATCGCCGATCATTCCAGTGAAATCGCCGATCAAAAACAGAACCTGATGTCCGAGATCTTGGAAGTGTTTCAACTTGTGGATCAGGACCGTATGGCCAAGATGCAGATCCGGCGCAGTGGGGTCAAATCCGGCCTTGATCCGCAACGGACGATGCGCTTTGAGCGAACGGGTCAGTTTGGCTTCCAACTCAATTGGATGGATCACCTCGGCGACGCCGCGCAGGATCAGGGCCAACTGCTGTTTCACATCGGTCATACTGTTCGCTTCTCCGTCCTCCCCTGTGGCTCACCCTTCGCCACCAGCACCACCGACGCAATCGGCTCGAATTTCTTTGCCTCACTCCCCTTCACCTCACGCAGATCTTCGACGGCCAGAAACCGTCCCATCGATGTTCGATGGTTAATACCCCGTTGAGCCAGCACGGCCCCGAAGCCTGGCAGCGATTCCAATTCCTTCACCGTGGTGCGATTCAGATCCACGAGCGGTGATACCGTGTGGCCGGCTACACCGCCATGGTTGGATACTCCTGACGTGACGGTTACCGGGCCATTCGTCGATGGACGGGCCAGAGTCGTCTGCGTTAGAGTGTCAGCCATCGAGGGAGCCCTGGGTACCGATGGGGTATCCATTGGATCTATCGCGTGCTGCTGAGGTTCTCCTGGTTGCCATCTGACCCCAAACACCAGACCTCTGGTAATGGTCAGCATCGCAAGCTTAAGACTGAGTGATCGGATCATGTCCCGACTTTCTTGCGAGTCTGATGAATGGCCATGCTGCTCACATCTTCCACCGCCTCCACGAGACCCTCAGACAGCGTCGGATGCGCATGGATCATTCCAGCCACCTGAGTGGCTGTGGCCCCGACTTGCATCGCCAGCGCTGCTTCATGCACCAGATCGGCCGCATGCGCGCCGACAATGTGCACACCCAGAATCTTGTCCGTGTCCGCATCCGCGATCACTTTGAACAGCCCGATCGTGTCTCCCACCGCATGGGCCTTCCCGAGACCCGCATACCGAAACCGGCCGACCGTCACGCTCTGATCGGGATGCTGGCCCGCTGCCTGCGCTCGCTCACGTGCTTGTTGTTCCGTCAATCCAACACGGCCCACTTCAGGGAGGGTAAAGATGCCGGCAGGAACGACCTCATAGTTGATCTGAGTGGGATGGCCGAGAATATTCTCCACCGCCACCTTTCCTTGCGCAGACGCCACATGAGCCAGCATCGCCTTGCCGACCACATCACCGATCGCATAGACACCGGCCACAGTGGTCTCCATCCGCTCATTGACCAGCACCTCACCCCGCCGGCCCAGCGCCACCCCCACACGGTCTAGCCCAATGCCCTGGGAATGAAATCCTCTGCCGATGGAAATCAGCAGCACGTCCGCTTCAACCACAGTGTCATCCGCAAGCCGAATAGCCAGTCCATTGGATACACGCTCAACGTTCGTAATTGTGGTGCCGGTCCTCACGTCGACCGATCGTTTTTTCAGCTCCCGTGCCATCAGCATGGAGACTTCTTCATCCTCCAGAGGCAACACACGAGACTGCAATTCAACCAACGTGATGGCCGTTCCCAAACCACTCAAGAGCGTCGCGCACTCGCAGCCTTCAACCCCCCCGCCGAGAATCACCATTCGCCCCGGTACAACCTCAAGGTCGAGCGCTTCCTTGCTGGTGATGATCTGCGTTCCGTCAATGGGAAACTGGGCGATGTGCGGCCAAGAGGACCCGGTCGCGATGATGATGGCCTCGGCCTCCACCTTTCGGTGCGCACCGTTCGGCCCTGTGACCATGAGAGTCTTGGCGTCGAGAATTTCTCCCCGCCCCTCCACCACTTCAATGTTCCACGTCTTGAACAGCGTGGCGATCCCCTTGACCAGCCCGGCCACGACTCTATTTTTCCGTGCGATCATGCGGGGCAAGTCGTAGCGTGCCGGTGCGGACAGGACTAATCCGAACTCATCAGCCTTTTTCAGCTTGTCGCCGAGCTCAATCACGGACAGGAGGGTTTTGCTGGGAATACACCCCCAGTTGAGACACACCCCACCGAGTGCCTGCCGCTCGACGACAGTGACCCTGGCGCCAAGCTGGGCGGCACGGATGGCTGCAACATAGCCGCCGGGGCCGGCGCCGAGGATCGCAATGTGCACGGGAGTTACCATGCTGAAGGCTCAGGTTAAGGTTGCGGTTGAGGTTGAGGAGGCGTGAGTGCTGCTCCGAAGCTCAGCCTGAACCTTACCCTTTCTTCTGTGAGGCAAGAAACGCTTCGTACTGAGCGGCGGTCATTAACTGATCGACTTCCGTCGGAGTCATCAGTTCAATCACCGCAATCCACCCCTTGCCATAGGGATCGGAATTTACGACTTCGGGATGATCCTTGAGGTTGGCATTAATATTCGCAACGGTCCCACTGACGGGACTATAAATGGTGGACGTCGTTTTCGTCGACTCGACTTCACCGATCTGCCCACCTGCCTTCACGACGGTCCCGACCTTGGGAAGGTCAAGAAACACAATGTCGCCAAGGGCGTCCTGAGCAAAGTGGCTGATCCCGATGGTTGCCTGCTTGCCGTTGAGACGCACCCATTCATGTTCGTGGTGATAGCGCAAGTCTGAGGGAATCATGTCTGCTCCTTGTTAGGCACCCACACTCCGATTGCACTGCAAGCGAATTCTAGCCGCCCGCAGCGGGCTAGCCGAAGATCTCCATGTCTGGGAAAAAGTACCCGATCTCAAACGCCGCCGTCTCTGAAGAGTCGGACCCATGGACGGCATTAAACTCGATGTTGGTCCCGTGCGCTTTTCTGATCGAACCCGCATCGGCTTTCGCGGGATCCGTAGCCCCCATGAGCTCACGGTTCTTCTTAATCGCATCCTCACCCTGCAACACCAGCACCACCGCGGGTCCTGACGACATAAAGGTACAGAGACTGTCGAAGAAGGGCCGCGCTTTGTGCACGGCATAGAACCCTTCCGCGACCGGCTTCGACATCTGCATGGCTTTCATCGCCACCGGCGTCAGTCCGGCCCGCTCATATCGATTGATAATATCCCCAATTGCATGTTTCTTCACAGCATCCGGTTTAATGATGGCCAATGTTCGTTCACGCATTGTTGCGACAACTCCTTCAGAAAATTAAAGAATATGACGACTACCGCTGACGCATTATAAGTGGGGGCTGAACGGCTTGCAACTCAATAGCTCACGCCGCGCCCCTATTGCCGCGCTGCGGACACGTCCGGAGATATTGCCACGGGGTTCGCGATTTCGAGGCTGAACGAAGCTGCTCCGGTCTCTGCCATCCGAGGACCAGACCCCATAGTGCAGGGGGACTCTATCGTGCGCCCTGCGCCAGATACGCCCGCCAACCGCCGTACTCGGTGATCTCTTGGTGCCCTTCGACGAGCGCAGGTTCTCCCAGTACACCCAGAACAGTACTGCCGTCTTCCAACCGCACTTTGCCGATGCATAGACCGGGCGGTTCGTTCAGTAGGATCCCCACCAGTCCGGCAGAGGGGACCGACCAAACTTCGACTGCAACCTTGACCCCAGTTCCACCCGTCACACGCAGCATCGCAGGGTGTTCGTTGTTCACCGTCCAGAGCCGATACGCCGCTTCGGTCTTCGTCTCTCGAACGAACGTGGCATTGGCTGCCACCATGTTGGGATTGAGCTTGAGCCCGCGCATCAGCGTGCCGTTGATGGCAAGCAGCACATCGCCCTCGCTCATGCGGCACCCCCCGCGTAGGTCTGCCGGAGAGACGCGATAAGACGATCCGCAGTGGTCACCCACCCGACAATGCCCCCCTGTGATTGGATCATTCGGACCGTCGCCTGCTTGAATTCCGGAAAATAACTTTCGGTTCCATCTTCAACCAAGAGGCATTCGTACCCGCGGTCGTTGGCTTCTCTCATGCTAGTCTGCACGCAGACCTCAGTCGTGACGCCGGTGAACACGAGATGGGTAACACGGAGGGCTTTCAGGCGCTCTTGAAGATCGGTAGCGTAAAAAGCCCCCTTGCCTGGCTTGTCGATGACGAGTTCGCCGACTTCGGGGCGCAATTGCGGGATGATGTCGTTTCCCGGTTCGCCCAATATCAGAATGCGTCCCATAGGGCCTGGATCGCCGATGCGCAATGTCGCGTCTCCACGCCGTTTCTTTGCCGGCGGGCAATCCGACAAGTCAGGGCGATGGCCTTCTCGTGTATGAATCACAGGCAATCCCAACTCCCGAAACGTCTTGAGGAGTTTCAAGACCGTCGGCACGATCGTTTGCAAGAGTTCAACCTTGTTGCCCAGCGCGGCGCCGAAGCCGCCCGGCTCTACGAAATCGCGCTGCATATCGATGACCACCAGCGCCACGTGCGCACCGGAGTTTTGCGGTGGCAACGGGTAGGGCGATGGCGAAGCCCCTACAGTATTCATGTTGTATGTCCTGTCATGTGCCGTCCAATGATCCCCAGATCTGCGTCGGACGACGTGGTTTCATACACGAGTTGACCGTTGAACATCACCACTGTCCGGTCGGAGAGTTCCATGATCTCGTCGAGGTCTTCGCTGACCAGAAGCACCGCCGTCCCGTGATTGCGCGCGGCGACGATTCGTTGACGAATTTCCTCCATCGCCAGAAAGTCCAACCCGACACAGGGGTTGGCGATGATCAAAATCTCAACATCAGCCGACAGTTCCCGGGCCAAGACTGCTCGCTGGACATTGCCGCCCGAGAGAGACTGGATCGGCATATCGGGATAAGGCGGTTTGATGTTGTACCGCTCAATGAGTTCGGTCGCGCCGCGCCGTAGCGCAGGGCGACTGATGAACCACCCGCCCACCACGTAGGGTTCGATATCAAAGTGGCGAAATGCCAGGTTCTCCGCCACGCTCATCCGCCCGACACACGTGTTCTGGAGCGGTTCTTCGGGAAGACAGAACATTTTGTGTTTCATGATCTTCTCTCGCGTCGGCTGGTAGAGTTGATCATGCGCGTGGATTGTGCCCGCACTAGCACAGCGTTGCCCTGCCAACACTTCGACTAGTTCTCGTTGTCCGTTCCCTGATACGCCGGCAATCCCGACGATCTCGCCTTCATGGATGGTGAGGTGCACGCCCCGAACGACTTCCACGCCGCTCTCATCTTTGACACGGATATCCCGTAGGACCAGCTTGGGGACTTTGCTCGACTGCACGTTTCGCTGTTTCGGCTTGACCGTAACCTCAGACCCCACCATCATTTCCGCCATCTGCGAGACGGTCAGCTGCGAGACATTTCCAGTTCCTACGAATTGCCCCTTCCGCAACACCGTCACTTCGTCCGCGAAGGCTGCGACTTCTCGCAGTTTATGCGTAATGATCAGAACGCTCAATCGCTGGCCCAGCGTCAGGGCTCGAAGGTATCCCAACATCTCATCGGCTTCCTGTGGAGTCAGCACGGACGTCGGTTCGTCTAAAATCAGAATGCGGTTCTGCAGCGCGAGTTGCTTAAGGATCTCCACTTTTTGTTTTTCACCCGCGGCAAGCGAGCTGACACGAGCGGTGAGCGACACCTGAAACGGCATGTTCTCCATGAACTCCGCCAATTGACGCTCTTCCTTTTCCCAATCGATGAGAGGGTCCAATCTCGCCCTGGAGATTACCAGGTTCTCCAACACCGTCATGTTGGGGATCAGCGTAAATTGCTGATAGACCATCCCGATGCCAAAAGTCTGTGCGTCGCGCGGGCTCCGTATCGAAACCGTCTCGTGATTGAGCGAAATTGTCCCCTCATCGGGGTGATAATACCCCATGATGCATTTGACTAATGTGCTTTTGCCCGCCCCGTTCTCGCCGAGCAGGGCATGAAACTGGCCGGACCGCAATTGAAGATTGACCGCCTGCAAGGCGGTGAGCGGGCCGAAGTGTTTGGTAATCCCACAGGCGTGTAGATCCGGAGGAACTCCGTCGATCATGACAAGGCTTCCAGTAAGGCGTCCGATTTTGCCACGGCGCCGAATACACCGCCCTGCATCTTGATCATCTTGAGCGCGGCCTGATGGTTTGTGTAATCAGTCGCCCCGCAACAGTCTTCCAGCAGGAGACATTCGAAGCCCCGATCGTTGGCTTCCCGCATCGTGGTGTGGACACAGACATCGGTGGTGATGCCTGCCAAGAGCACATTCTGGATGCCACGGAGCCGCAACAACATTTCCAAATCGGTCGCCCAGAACGAGCCCTTGCCGGGCTTATCGATGATCGGTTCGCCCACCTTCGGAGCCAATTCCGGAATGATGTCCCAGCCGGGCTCGCCCCGTACCAGTATCTTGCCGCAAGGACCCGGATCACCAATTCCGGCTCCGATGCGGCGGCTCCGCCAGCGCTTGTTATCTGGCAAATCCGACAGGTCGGGCCTATGTCCCTCTCTGGTGTGAAACACATGCATACCGATGGCTCGTGCTAGCGACAGCACTTTGAGGATATGCGCGATCGGTGCGCGAGTAAGCGAAATGTCATAGCCCATCTTGTCGACATAGCCGCCTTTGCCGCAAAAGTCGGTCTGCATATCGATAATGAGAAAAACCGAGTTGTCCGGCCGGAGATCGCCGTTATAGGGATAGGGGTAGGGGTCGGATGCGATATATCGCGTCATAGTACACCTCTCATCGATTTCTGGATTAAGGTTTATTCAAGTCCCGATCATCCTGATTGCCTACCGACTGACCGTCAGGTCATGGGGTACTCCGACAAGCGTACGTTTGGGCGAACAGGTGATGATCATCACGGCCAAAGTCATGATGTACGGAATCGCGTTGAAAATGTAGTAGCCCCCGGTGATGCCGACGGATTGTAAGGACGGTCCCAGTGCGGCGGCCCCTCCCCACAACAGCGAGACCCAAAGACAGCCTATCGGGTGCCAACGCGCGAAGATGACGAGGGCCACCGCCATCAGTCCCTGTCCGCTCGATAGGCCTTCACTCCAGTTGAACGGATAGTAGAGGGACAAATATGACCCTCCGATCCCTGCTAAGAATCCCCCCTGGGCCGTGCTGAGGATACGGATGCGATGGACCGGTAGGCCAAGGGCACGCGCCGCATCCGCGCTTTCGCCGACGACCCGGACCTTGAGCCCCCAGGCCGTGTGCTTCAACATCCAGGCGAGTACAACCGCCACAACGATTCCTATCAAGAACAATGCATTGATTTGGAGGGCCGCCTGAAGTTGCGGAATATCGCTCCATGCGCCGAGGTCGATGGACGGCAGCCGAGGCGCAGATGGTTGGATGTATGGCTTCCCGAGAAAGAACGCCAGTCCGGTGCCAAACAGCATCATCGCGATCCCAACGGCAATATCGTTCACGCGTTTGAAGCTGCACAGCCAACTGTGCAAGGCGCCGAGCGTCATGCCGGCCAATCCAGCACACAGCACTCCCAACCAGGGAGACCCACTGTGCAGTGAAACGGCATAGCCCGTCATCGCGCCCATGACCAGCGTGCCTTCAAGGCCCAAATTGATGCGGCCACTTTTCTCCGTCAGGCATTCACCCAGCGAGACGAAGAGAAACGGAGTACCGATTCGAATCGCTCCTCCGAGAACCGCGATGAGTACGCCCCACCAACCGACATCCATCATACGGCTCCTTGCTTCGGCATGCGAGAAAAGCGGCCGTAGAGCGTTTCGCTAAACAAAATGACGAGGAAGATGATGCCCTGCATGACGAGTACGGTCGCATCCGGAAGCTCATGAGCGCGCTGCAACAATCCGCTGCTCGCTCGGATTCCCCCCAACAGCACGGCGACCGGTATGATGGCCAGCGGATTGTTCCGCGCGACGAACGCGACGAGAATGCCGGCATAGCCGTAGTTGGCGTTGAGCGTATCGTTGGCTCTGCCGTGGATGGCCGCGACTTCCACCATGCCCGCCAACCCGCCGGCCGCTCCGGCCACGCAGCACACGATGAGAATCAACCGCCCAACAGGCAACCCCGCGATTTGGGCGGCGCGCACATTGCCCCCTGCGATTTGAGATGCAAAACCGAAGACCGTGTGGTGCATGAGAAACCACGAGAGGACGCAGGCCACGATGCCGAATACCAATCCCCAATGGAGGTCCGTTCCGGGAATGAGGCCGATCATATTGGCCTCTCCGATATGATGCGTCGAGGGATGATTGAGACTCTCCGAATCTCGAAATGTACTGGTAACGAGGTGGTTCAACAGTGCAATCGCGATATAATTCAGTAACAGGCTACTGATCGTCTCATTTACGGCGCGATAGTGCCGCAGCGCCCCGCCGATGGCGAGCCAGATCGCGCCGGCCGCCATGCCGGCGAGCGCCATGGTTGTCAGGACGACCATGGGAGGGGCGTTGGGCATGGTCAGGGCCACGATGGCCGCGAAGAGGCCGCCCATGACCACGGCCCCCTCTCCACCGATGATAATCAGCCCCAGATAACCGGGAAGCGCCGTACAGAGGGCCGTCAGCATCAACGGCGCTGCTCGAATCAGCGTGTTTTGCCACGAAAACGATGTTCCGAACGCAGCCCGGTACATCGTCTGATAGACCTCGAACGGATTTGCTCCCGCCGCGGCGACAAAAGCGCCGAACAGCATCATCGAGATCGACAAGGACCCGACGATGATGAGGAACGGCTCCACCACCTTATTCAGAGCATGCGGTATACCTTTGCTCATGACTTGGTTGAGCCGACGACTCCTTCCACCAGCCAATCCATACTTTCCAGCCAGATATCCGTCTGGACATGTTCCTTCCCAGCTGCGATGACGACGCGGCCCGTATTGTCTTTGATCGGTCCTTTATACACGACCATCGAGCCGCTCATGAATTTTGCCTTTGCCGCCTCGGCTTGATTACGAACGGCTCCGGGCACGATTTGATGATACTCCGAGACCTTCACAAGTCCTTGCTTCAAGCCGCCTCGTACGAGGTGAGGAATCGGCTGTCTGTTGCGGATCAACTCGGCATAATCCATGTAGACCTTGGCCCAGTTCCATTCTGCACCTGTGAGATACCCTTTAGGGGCAAGCTTGGATTGGTTGCAGTGATACCCGGTGCAATAGATGCCACGCTTTTCGGCCGTCGTGATGACGACCTTAGGGCTGTCGACATGGCAGGTAATGACATCGATCCCTTGGTCAACCAAACTATTGGTTGCTTCCGCTTCGCGGACCGGCAATGACCAGTCGCCGGTGAAGATCACATTGACCGTTGTGTTGGGTTTGATGCTACGGGCGCCAAGTGTATAGTTGTTGATATTGCGCAAGACTTGCGGAATCGGCTTCGCCGCCACGAATCCCAACTTCCCACTTTTGCTCATCCCCCCGGCTACGATGCCGGCCACATACTGCGATTCATCGATGTAGCCAAAGTAACTCCCGACGTTTTGGGGATGTTTGCCTTCTTGATAGAGCCCGCCGCAATGAAGAAACTGGATGTTGGGAAATTGGGGCGCGACTTTGAGAATGTGCGGGTCGAAATACCCAAATGATGTTGGAAAGAGAACCTGGGCGCCGTCCAGCTTGACCATGCTTTCCATGGTTTTTTGGACCTCGATGGTCTCAGGCACTTTTTCTTCATCGAAGGCCTTCACCCAGTCGAGCTTGGCCACCGCCGATTTCCCCTCAAAATGGGCCTGGTTGTAGCCATAGTCGTCTCGCGGTCCGACGAAGATGAATCCCATCTTGACCTTATCCGCTCCCCAGGCTCGGTCGGGCCAGGGCAAGCCACCCCACAGTCCCAGCGCGCCGGCCGCCGCGGTTCCTGTAAGAAGCTGGCGCCGGGTGAGTTTGTTTGATGTAGACATAGGTCCTCCTTAGTTGGGGAATGTGCGCGGTGCCGCTCCATCCCGTATGATGAACGTCCCTGTCTTGCCAGCTAGCGCCCGACCGATATTGGGCGGATCGGTGATCAAACCCGCGCGTCCACCTCCTTCCAAAAATTCGATGATTGCCTGAATCTTCGGCCCCATGCTGCCCTTGTCGAATTGGTTGTCTGCAAGATGGCGCTTCGCGTCGTCGAGAGTCATGCGATCCAGCCATTGCTGATTCGGTCTGTTGAAATTGATGGCCACCTTCTCGACTCCCGTAGAGATCACCAACAAATCGGCACCGATACCACGGGCGAGGAGACTTGATGCCAGGTCTTTGTCGATAACCGCTTCGACCCCAGTCAATCCTCCTTCTTCGTTGTCAATCACAGGGATGCCCCCGCCGCCGCAGGCAATAACGACGAATCCCGCGCGCACCAGTGTTTGGATAGCCGCCAGTTCGACGATCGCCGTTGGCAACGGCGACGGCACTACTCGGCGCCACCCGCGTCCGGCGTCCTCCTTGACCGTCCACCCTTGGCGGGATGCGAGTCGGTGCGCAGTCTGTTCGTCCATCTGCGATCCGATCGGCTTGGAGGGGTCGGCAAATGCCGGGTCATGCTGGTCGACCAAGGTTTGCGTGACGATCGCCACGGCTTTCCGATCGAGCTTCTGCATGCGAAATTCGTTATAGAGGGCTTTCAGAAACATGTATCCGATCCCCCCCTGCAGGTCCGCATCAGCATAATCCATCGGTACGGGAGGGACTTCTTCCAACGCCAACTCTGAGCGGCGCAGAATGAATCCGACCTGCGGACCACTTCCGTGGGTGATCACCACGTTCCATCCAGCCACAATCATGTCCACGATGTGATGGACGGTGCGAGCCGCTTCGCGGCTTTGATCGGGAATCGATTCGTGGTGTTTGTCTCGGATTAACGCATTGCCCCCGACTGCGACCACAGCGAGTTTGTGGGTATGTTCCATGGTCATTTCCTTTGCGATTACCGAGTACCGCAGACGCGCGCTGCCAGTGCGGACACGGCCTGTGTGAAACAGGCCAAGGGAGCCCGAGTGATACCGGCTCCGATCTGCCCAACGCCCGCCTCACGATGGGCGATTCCCGTATTGATGATCGGCAGAATGCCCGTATCGACGACTTTGCGAATGTCAATTCCAGCCGGCGACCCGGCGAAATTCATCGGCGGCAGCGTAAACGCCTCATTGCAGCCGATCGTGATGTGGGCCATCGCCATGGTATTGTCGATCGCATCCTGCGGCGCGCCGCCGACGAACTTGACGATGGCCGGGGCCGCTGCCATGGCAAAGCCGCCGACACCGGCCGTCTCAGTGATCGCGCTGTCTCCCAAATCCGGCGCCGCGTCCGCCATCGTGAAGCCGGGGAAAAAGAGTCCGTCTACGATCGGCGCCGGCGCGGTGAACCAGCGTTCTCCCATGCCGCTGACGCGGATGCCAAATTCGACGCCATTGCGCGCCATCGCCGTGACCATGCTGCTACCGGGGACGCCTTGAGCGGCATCGAGCATGGCTTTGCACGCAGCCATGGAGAGATTCAAAAAGAAGTGATCGTTTCCGGCGACGAAGTCCACGGCTGCGGCAATGTCGGGCGACGACGCCTGTGTTTTTAAGAGCGCCGTGATCAGCCGCTTGAGCAACAGAGACGATGCCGCGACATTGCGATTATGCACTTCGTCGCCCATGTGTAGGGCCTGCGCCATCAAGGGCTTGAGATCGATGCCGCCAAGGATCTCTATCCCGGCCCGCAGGGTCGGCGCGAGCGTCTGTTCTATCCATCTGAGCCGGTCGATCACATCCGGACCATTGGCGCCGAATCTGAGCACCTGTCCGAGTCCTTCGTTGAAATTGCTGAACGAGGGACGATTATGCGCCGTATCGACGACCATCCAAACCGGCATGGATGGGCTGATCACGCCGGCCATGGGCCCCACGGCAGCGTGGTGGTGGCACGGTTCAAAGACAATGTCGCCGCCAGCAGCCAAGGCCGTTGCGCCGGCCGTATCCTTCGCCCACCCTTCATAGAGAATGGCGCCGAGAATGGCGCCCTTCATGGGGCCGCACATGTTCTGCCAGGCGATGGGAGGGCCGCCGTGCAGAATCATGCGGTTGCCCATGTTGGGGAGCATCTCGCTTGCGATGCCGATGTCCCGAAGAATCGGTTGAGACGATTGATACAAGTCGAAGGCCGTTCGGTTGGCTGCTTCGACGGAAGGACGGTTCACCAGCTGGGCCAGGGCGCGAGCAACGTTCTGTTGTCCCTGAGCTGGCGGAGCCCATTCGATCTGTAGCGCTGTCCCCCCTGCCTTGACGATCGATTCCGCGAAGGACGCCAGCCCGACGTTTAACACGTGCAGCTTTTCCTGAAACAACGTCTGCATCATGAGGACATTCCAGTTTGGCCAGCCACTACGGCGGCGGCCATGCGCACCGCTTGCGCATTGCTCTCGGCCAGGATCATGCCTGCCCCCCGCAACGTGTCTTCCTGTGTGGACAACCCTTGCGGGTCTGATGCTGTCCCGCACACAAACCCGATCACGGCCAACTGTCTGCCGGCCTTCCTGGCCAAGCCCGTGGCCTGATGAAGCACCGGCGCCAGTTCGCCGGCCGGGTCAGGATGCGACCCATAGCCGAGCACGATGTCCAATACGATCACCGCCACTTGCGGATCCGCCGCTTCTTTTAGAATGCGTTCATTGCGCAGCCGATGATCGATCATGGGATGCGGGCGCCCTCTGGTGAAGCGATCGTCTCCCAGATCGATGACCGTATGTTCCCGGCTGGTCCATCCATCGTGCAATCGGTCTGCCGGTTCCACCGGAGTGTTGGAATAAATCCGCCCCACGTTCTTCTTCAGGAGGAGCGAAGCTTCATAGCAGAATGTTCCCCCGCTATAAAGACCTCGAATATAGCGCTGGCCGGGGGTACAGGTGAATGGGACCGCGTGCAAGAAGCCGGCGGGCTGCGCTGGATCAGGCGGTCTGCCCTCGGCGAGTGCGACCGCTGCCTTCGCGGCATCTTCCAGCGTGTCGGCGGGAAACACATTTGGTCGTCTGATGCGCGCAGGGTCCGCCCCCAGAAAGTTCACCACCACCGGCTTTCCGGCTTTGCCCGCCGCCTCAAGGACATGCTCTGCCACTTCGGAGTCCGGGGGCTTGGAGATGAGCACGATCACCGAGGTGGATCGATCGGCAGCCAGGGCTTTGAGACCCTGCAGCATGGAAATCCCGCCGACCGCTCTATGGAGGTCATGGCTACCTGTGCCAATCGCTTGTGAGATGCCCTGGCCCCATCGATCGATCAAGCAGATGACCTGTTGGAGACCGGTCCCCGACGCAGCTACAACGCCGATCGTTCCGCGCGTGACGACGTTGGCGAACGCGAGCGGAACGCCATTGATGACGGCGGTTCCGCACTCGGGCCCCATGACGATCAGGTCGCGGTCCCGTGCGAACTGTTTCAATGCGATTTCATCCTGCAACTGAACATTGTCGCTGAAGAGCATCACGTGGAGGCCAAGGCGCAACGCCTTGAATGCTTCGGCCGCAGCGTATTCGCCCGGCGTGGAAATCACGGCGAGGTTCCCCTCGACCATATTCGCAAGACCCATTTCAAGACTGCGAGGAGCGATCGTGCGGGATGTTCCTTGTCCGGCCGTAGAAGCAGACTGCTTCAGCGTCGATTCGGCTGCGGCGAGGGCGGCATCGAGTGCCTCAGCGCTGCCTTGTAGCGCGATCAGCAAATCATTGGCACCGGCCTCGACGGTTCCGGCCACCAGGCCCGCTTCCTTGAGCAGATTGATGTTGTTTGCAGAGGCCATGATGGCTGCGGCCTGCTCCACGCCGGGCAATTGGGCGAACATGGAGGAGAGCTGCATGAGCGAGACCGAATCATGATAGAAATTACGGATCACTTTAGTCGCCCGGGCCATTTCTGCGGCCTTCCCTCGATGGTTCGCGCCATGGACGGTGTCGGGCGCGCTGCCTTGGGCGGGTGAGATGTCCCGCCGGTCAATTATGCGGTGACCGTCCCCTCGCGACCCCTCCCCCCCTGTTCGCGAACGCGGCACCTCGCACCGCAGCCGTTCCAACTTTGGGATATTTCGCTTTCACGGCGCGACAGTCCGCACTGTATTTGTCGATCTGCGCGTGATCGTTCTTCACGATGCCGTCCAGATAGTCAGTCGCTGATGGATAGGGCGCGGCGCGTTTAGCTTTGTAAGCGCTTGGGTCTTGCCATGCGTTTACGGCGGCTAAGTCAATCTCAACCTTGTTGCCGTCTTTATCAAACGCCCCTGTTGAATCAAAGATTTTAACAACTTGCGGATATAGTGCGTAAATAGCTTCGTGGGTCATGCCGCAATCTCCATACGAGTAATTGTTGATGCACTTCTAAACTGGTGATCATCGCACCAGCCTCGCGGGTGTGTCCGGTGGCTTTATTGAACACATAATTGTATACAAAGTCAAGCTCACGCCCCTCCCACGCACCGAGAGGCCAGCACTGCTGGCTGGGTCCAGACAGCACACCCGAACAACAATCCTGCCACGCCGTTGGTCCCTGAGCTGTGACCGATCTGCAGGGCGGCCTGGGTTGCCGCGCGGACGCTGCCGATGTCATCTGCCCGATCCAATTGTTGCGCCACCCGCGCGATCGACTCTGACGCAGATCCCCGGACGGCGGATTGGATGTAGGCGTGACTGATCACATTGGTCTGAGAGGCCGCTGCCGACAGCCCACGCCCCATCGATGCCAGAAACCGCAGCCGTGCAGTGTCAGTGCCCGCTGTGCTCCACAGCCCGGCCAGGTACCCCACCAGAAAATCATCTCCGGCCGGTGTTAGACCCGGCCCCAACCCGATTAATGGCGCGCTGGCGGCGCCTGCCGCTTCCGATTGCAACGCGGCAGTTGTTTCAAGGAGAGCAGACACGGTGCCCCAGGCCCCCTCAGCCAAGGCCGCACTCATCGCGAACATCGTATTCCCGCGCTGATGGTGGCGCAGCGTGTTCCATGCGGCTGTCCATGCTGTAGCCTGATTCTGCCGGTGAAGATCGATCCGTAATCCGTTGAGGTCGATATTCCAAGACACGGCTGTCCGTAGATCGATAGAAAGAGCGGACCGTGCGAATCGGACGGTTCCTCCTCGACAGGCAACCGGTTCTCCCACGCGGACAAAGTCGGGAAAGGCGAAGTGGGCCGGTGTTTCGATGCGCAGCCCATTGGGCAGGTTGGGCTTTTCTGAAGACACCAGGGTCAGCAGGGCGCCGGTCTCAAGCCTGATATTGCAGGCTCGAACGAACACGCTGTGCACAATCCCGCTGAAACGCTCGGTCGACGCCTCAATCCCGGCTGAAAGAGCATAGAGACGCATCGAGCCCCTTTCGACTATCTGTGCGCATGCTGCGCGCCCTGCGTCAACGCAGCGCGGCAGATCCGCACACTACAATGAATACGCCCTCGCTAATGCATCCTTGATTGCCGACTGAACATTGTTCCGGCCCTCCTCGATATTTTTCTGCATGGCCTTGCGGGCGCCGGCGCTATTCTTAGCGAGAATGAAGGTGAGGATAGCCAGGTGCTGGCGGCAGGTGCTCGTTGCCCGGTGTGCCTTGGCAAAGTCAATGATGCGGAACAGCATCAAGCGTTCGTTGATCGCGCGCAGCTGGCGCAACAACGTTTTGTTACCTGCGGCCAGGGCGAGTGTTTCGTGAAACTGTGTGTCCAGCCTGGCGAGCTCCTCATCCTTTCTGGGCAAGCCGTTCAACACGCTGGTCCATGTGCGCTTGAGCGCGGCGATATCGTCATGGCCAGGCGCACTCCGGTTGGCCAGCTGTTCAACGACAAACAGTTCCAACGCCAACCGGACATCGTAGAGCTCCTCGATCTCTTGAAGGTTATGTTGCTTTACTCGGTAACTTCGGTTGGGCATCCTCTGCACAAACCCATCCGTTGCCAGTATCCGCAAGGCTTCACGCACGGGGCTACGGCTGACGCCGAACTGCTTACATAGCTCTGCCTCGGTCATGCGATACTCCGGAGGATATCGCCACTGGACGATCTGATCCTTCAGCGTCGTCACGATCGACGCGCTGAGGCTTGAGAATTCACGTGTCCGGCTTCGTCCAGCTTTCGGTGCCATCGGCGATCAGCTCCCGCCATGCTCGCGAGTACGGGCTTATTGTATACAATCCTGAGTACGGATGTCGAATGCGGGGGGCACACGAGAGGGCCGCATGCCCGGTTCGCCTTAGCCTGAACCTATCGCATAGCATTCCCGCCGGTCTCTGTGCTATGTCGATCCCATGCCCACTCAACGCGTGCTGTTGCTCCTGCCACCGCTCACCCAGTTGAACACCCCCTATCCGTCGACCGCCTATCTCACTGGGTTTCTCCAATCTCGCGGAATCGCCGCGGAGCAAGCCGATCTGGGCATTGAGATGGTCCTGCGGCTGTTCAGTCAACCTGGCTTACGCCGCCTGTTCGCCCAAGTCAGAAAACACGATACGGTCCTCCCACCTGAAGCGATTATCATGCTCGCCCGGGAGCAGGCGTATTTCGAGTGGATCGAACCTGTGATCTCCTTTCTTCAAGGGCGGACTCCAGCCCTGGCTTCTCGACTGCGACGCCCGGGAACCTTGCCTCGCGGTCCACGGTTCCGCGGCAGAGCGACCCTCGTTCGGTCCATGCCGCCTGACGACCAGGCCAAACATGTGGCCACGCTGTTCCTTGAAGATCTGGCCGACTTGGTCCAGGCGACGGTGTCACCTCATTTTGCCCTGAGCCGGTACGCCGAGCATATCGCCCGAGCCGCCTCCTCGTTCGACGGCATGATCGCCGCCTTGCACGCCGCGCCGACGCTCACCGATGAATTCCTACTGGAATCGCTGCACGCGCATCTCGACCGCGTCAAACCGACGCTCGTGGGCTTGTCCGTCCCGTTCCCCGGCAATCTGTACGGAGCCTTTCGCATAGCCCAAGCACTCAAGCACCGCCATCCGAATCTGCCCATCGCATTGGGCGGCGGCTATGTCAACACCGAACTGCGCCGTGTCGCCGATCCACGGGTGTTCGATTATGTGGATTTTATTACGCTGGACGACGGCGAGCGCCCGTTGTGCACTCTTCTCGAACATCTAGATGGTCGTCGCCCGCGCAAGGCCCTGTGCCGCACGTTCTATCGAGACCAGCACCGCGTCGTGTTCGCCGACAATTCTGCGTTGTCGGACTTCTCAATGGATGCCGTCGGCTGCCCGACCTACCGTGGGATTGACCTGGACCGCTACGTGACGATTCTGGACAGCGCCAACCCCATGCACCGGCTCTGGTCGGAAGGCCATTGGAACAAGCTCACCGTGGCCCACGGTTGCTATTGGAAGCAATGCACCTTCTGCGATGTTGGCCTCGCCTATATCGGCCGGTACGAAATGACCCCAACCGACCGGCTGGTTGGACAGATTGAACAGTTGATCGCCGAGACCGGTCGACGCGGATTCCATTTTGTCGATGAAGCGGCGCCGCCCGCTGCCTTGAAATCGCTCGCCCTCACGCTGTTGGAACGCGGAATCGACATCTCATGGTGGGGAAACATCCGTTTTGAAGAAACCTTCTCACCGGATCTCTGCCGTCTCCTCGCCGCCTCCGGCTGTATCGCCGTGACAGCGGGGCTTGAAACTGCCTCCGATCGTCTGTTGGACACGATGAAGAAAGGCATCACGGTCGATCAGACCGCGCGGGTCGCCGCGGCATTCCGAGAAGCAGGGATTCTGGTCCATGCCTATCTAATGTATGGATTTCCGTCCGAGACCCTGCAGGAAACCATGGATTCATTGGAACGGGTCCGGCAATTGATGGCAGCAGACTTGATCCAGTCTGCCTTCTGGCACCGATTCACGACAACCGCCCACAGCCCAATTGGTCTGAACCCCGCAGGCCACGGTCTGCGAATCCATGGACCGACGTTTGAGGGATTCGCGCACAACGATTTGCTTCACGAAGATCAAACCGGTGAGCTCCCCGAATGGATCGGGGCAGGACTACGGCGCTCGATGCTCAATTTCCTCGAAGGGCGCGGGTTCGCCATGGACGTGCGCGGCTGGTTCGACCATCCGACTCCCACGCCGCAGGTCGCCGCCTCGTGGGTCCGGCAGGTCCTCAAGCGCGACGCTACGAAAAACCATCTCCAGCTGGAACGGCGATGCGTCTGGCTAGGAGGGCACCCGATTTGTGAATCGGCAGGCAAGACGACCCGTCTGTATCTTCCAGGGAGATCCGACCACTGCCCCCTCACACTCACTACCGATCAGGCGCAGTGGTTGGCCCATTTGATCAGACGATCCAGACCGCAAACTTCCCTGTCACCTTCCTATCCGTTGCTGCAGGAGATGCACGCTACATTTCCGGGCGGCCGACCGGAGTTCACGGCCTTCATCCAGACGGCCTCCTGGAAGAAATTGCGCGCAGCGGGCTTGTTGCTAGTGTGACGACGCGAGATGCGGCTGCGGGACAGCGTCCGACGAGATGATCGATAGGGGACCGGTGCGCACGAGGCGCGCGCGTGATAATTCGCTTATCACGCGCGCAACTCAGCTGACGCGTGTTTGGGGAAAACCCGAGCTCATCCGCGTGGAGCTTGAGGCCCCTGTTGCCTGCACCGCCGCTAAACGATTCGCCCGCCGTGGGGCGAGTGCCCCCATCTCGAGGATATCCGCCGCTGTTCTGCGTAGTAGGCTATACCGAGTTGGGATGGATGAATGTCCATCTCCACGCTTTGGGGCACATCGGTACCACGGGACCATCGAGACCAGCGACCCGCCCCTACGCCAGGCCGCCAGAAGACGGCGCTAGTCTTTTAATTCGTCCATAGAACGGTGGGCATCTTCGTCCTCGGATTGTGCGGCCCTACGAAGTGCTGCTCGCACACGCATCTCTTCATGAACCCAGGTACAGGGATGGAGACCAACAGAAAGGCCGAACCCCGTTGCGGGGTTCGGCCTTTCTTGACGCTGACGGCTGTCAGCTCACACTGCCTAACTTAGTACTGCCATTGGAACGCGACGGTGAACGAATCTACCTTTTGTGAAGAAGAGGAGGTGGCGTAGGCCGCTCCAGCTGGTCCGGCGCCACTGTCGCCATAGCGATAGAACACTGACATCCTGGCATTGTGGCCGTTGATGACATAGTTGATGCCCGGCTCCCATTCCTGTCGCAAATTGCCGTAACGAGGATCGATGCTGGTAAAGCGCATATAGGGCTGGAACCGGCCCCAGCCGACTTGCGTCGGGATTAAATACAGGCCATAGACGGTCCAAGACACGCCGTCGAACATGTTGAACGAGGCGGCGCTCGAAGTAGCGGTCGTCTTTCCCGTATCGGCCCAGAACCGCTTAAACTCTGCGTTAAACGTAACGACGCCCAGGTCGTTCGGCATGAGCTTTTCCAACAGCACGTCTGCGGACATACCCGTGAAATCAGCAGTTCGGAGCCCACCGCCAGTCGAAGCAGAACCCGCCCCGTCCTTCTGGTGCTGTACGTTGGCAGCGATCGCGAAAATGTCACCACCGGTTCCATAGTAGGTGCCGCTGGTGTAGTACCCTGGGTTATCTTCATCGTTCAACAGGTTCCACTGTAAGCGTCCCGTGTACATCAAGCTGCCTTCACTATTCATACCGCTGAGGCCCCGCAAACCTTGCGACACCGACACGGCATACAGTAGGTGAGTCCCCGCTGGATGGACTTTGCCGAATAAGACGACGGCATTGTCACGACCATAGAGACCAGCGCCCGAGTTGAAGTTCCCGCTCTGGTCAGCGGGGAAGAACGGGGTCCGGAAGCCATCATAGGTGGCATGGTAATACGGACCGTTCAATTCACCACGCTCACTAGGTAGCAGCGTGCGCCCGGCCCAGATATTGAACATGGGATGCACCTCGAACTTTGCGATTGCATCCAGCAAACCCATTGCGGAATTGGAGCCAAATTCCTGGCCCGCAGGTTTGACACTGCAGTTAAAACATTCCGTGTTGAACGTGAACCCGATATATTTGTGGAGTTGCCCATTGATGTAGACACGAGCGTTGTCCAGATTGAAATCCGTGCTGTACTCGTTACCGTTCGGAGCTGAGTTCTCCTTCGCGGTAAAGCTCGTACGAAGACCTACACCGACCGAGATCCACTTATCATCGTCCCCCTTGATCATTCCCCCGGCGTAGGCACTCGGCAGCGTGGACCCAGTCCCAGCCACCAGTGCCGCAAGGGCCCCAGCAACTAAAAACTTCTGCCACCACCTGCTTTTTTCTACCTTCATTATGATGCCTCCTTGTGAAATGAAGTGCTAGAACCACCAACCGTTATCGTCTTTCCGGTACTCCAGTCGACTTGCTCATACTCGTCAGCCAGTGAATCGGGAGGGAGTATGCCTAAATTGAACAATTACTGCAAGAACAATTTTCAGCTGTGAAGACGCCGCAAATTGGGGGGGGGGGGGGGGGGGGGGGGGGGGGGGGGAGGGGGAGGGAGGAGGAGAGGCCTTACTCACAAGTCATGCCGTGATTGCAAAGACGGGTCCAACATCGTCTCGACATCGATACCATTGTTCACATAGCCTGCCATGCCCCCACACTCTCCGAGACAGAACCCTCGAAAGACGGCTCTCCACCTGGCGCACCTCTCTATTTCTCACCACAGATGAAACTCGGACAGCTTTCCGGCATCGCGATCGAATGTGCCCGTGCGCTCACCGCCACGCTTGCGCGTTATCCGTTTCCCACTGATCAGCTGACAAGTCTGTCTTGCGCGTTGGGTACATCCGAAAGGCAGTCCAGGCCGCCGGCACATCCGCGACTTGGAACGGTGTGGTTCGACAGACCGGCTCTAAGACGCCGGCGATCGTCTCTTTGGATTATCCATACGCCGGCGCCAGCACTCAGACCAGTTCGCAGCGCTGGAGAGGATTGATGACCGCAGGATACGCGCGCATGCCGTCGCTCGCGATCACCTCCGCGGGCGATCCGCGCTTGATCGTGGCAATCCTGGCCCCAGTACCGCATGCGCCCGTTCGTATCAAAGCCGATCACCGACGGCCTCCTTGTTTCGGAACAGCCTGCGCCAGTTCCTCCAGGGAAACCGAGTTTGCCGGCGGCGGCAGCTGATCAGCCAACGCCGCAACAGCATCAGTAGCCGCCAGCACCATGACCCAGCCATCTTCCTCCGTCACAAATGCCACTCGATTCCTCGGGTTCAAATGGCGCGGCTCTCGGATTTCCGTTGGAATCGTTGCTTGGCCGTTCCTTGTCACCGTTGATGTCGGCCTGACCGTACCTCACGTACCTCGCGAAACGTTCCTTACACTGTGGCAGTGCGAAACAAACCCCACGTCGCGACAGATTGTTCAGACGCAGTGGCTCCATCCCATCGCGCGCTGGGGCAAGGCACGACCGGCCTCGCCGCACCACAGCGGAGAGCCGCCCCCAACGACGCGCCCGCCGTGCGATGCATCGACCCGTTTGCTATTTATTGGGCTGCGGAGTGTACCGTAGATAGGGCTTAACGGTCTTAAACCCTTTCGGAAATAGCGCCTTAGCCTCGTCGTCGTTCACCGCTGGTGTGATGATACAGTCCTCTCCGTCTTTCCAATTGGCCGGTGTGGCGACCTTGAATTTGGACGTGAGTTGCAAGGAATCGACGACCCGCAACAGTTCATCGAAATTCCGCCCACACGAGGCCGGGTAGGTCAGAGTGAGCTTGACCTTTTTATCCGGACCGATGATGAACACCGACCGTACGGTCATATTGTCGATCGCGTTTGGGTGGATCATGTCATAGAGCGTCGCCACCTTCTTGTCCGGATCGGCAATGATGGGATAGTTCATTGTTGTCCGTTGCGTTTCGTTGATGTCGTTGATCCAGCCCTTGTGCGAATCGAGCGGGTCGACGCTGACGGCTATCACTTTTACGCCGCGCTGCTTCAAGTCTGGCATGATCTTGGCCACCGTTCCCAGCTCCGTGGTGCAGACGGGCGTAAAGTCTTTGGGGTGGGAAAACAGGATGCCCCAGCTGCTGCCGAGCCATTCATGAAAATTGATCGTCCCTTCCGTCGTGTCCGCCGTGAAATTCGGCGCGTCGTCGCCCAATCTGATCGCCATGATGCCCTCCCTGTATCAGTAACAACGTGATCCTGTGATCCACTCGCACACGATTGATCCCATACGATACTGTGCCGCTCCCGCGGAGTGCAAGGGGCCTCACCCAGGCCACGTTCACCATTTCTCGTCATTCGTCAATCCGCCTCAAGTCTGCCCTCACCGTACAGATCCTCACGGGTGACGCGTACCGGGTGACGAAACACGGTTTTGCAGACGCAGGCTTCGTACCCGTCAAACCGATACCGTCTCCAGAACGCTCCGGGGCAAGGGGGGGGGCCTGGACGAACAGGGCCTCGGCGAGGCGATGCCGCGCTGCATTCAACACTGTCAGGACTGCCACGCGCTCTGCGCGCAGATGGGATTGGATGGTGACGGGGCGACTCGGCGTTGTCCGCAGCCGGACTGACGCCTCGGTGACACCGGAAACACACCAACGTGCTCGCCTCCAGATACAAGTCTCGTCAGAAGACACCCGCACGATGTTTGACAGTTGGAAGTCCGTGGCTCCGCAAGGTTCGCCACGCGCAGAAAACATACTGCGCGTGATTACGCAATAAACTGACCCTTGGCCCCCTCCCCTCCTCCACGACTCAGCGCTTTATTCAGGGACACTATACGAGGCCATGATGCACACGGCTGAAAGCCTTGTGCCGGTTTCCGCAGACTGTGCAGAGTCGCTCCACGGGTTCACTGAACCTTTGCCAGATCGGGGGACGAATGTCCTGGCCTGGCAAGGTTAGTCGTTCTTTACGCCTTCAATTGCGTCTTCGAGATTCAGCCCCAACCGTTCTGCCATCCGGTATAGGGTGCGCCGATCGATCCCCAAAATTTTCGCCGCCTTGACTTTATTGCCTTTGGTTTCCTTGAGCACCAGGACCAGGTGCCGCTTCTCGACTTCCTCGAGTGTCAAGGTGGCATCACTGGCTGGATCAGAGCGACGGATTCCTTCTCTGTCCTCGACCGCCGCGTGTCGTATCGCTTCCGGCAAATCGTCGGGGGTTAACAACGGGCCCGGGCTCAGCGAGACCGCCTGTTCAATGGCATTCTCAAGTTCTCGCACATTGCCCGGCCATCGATACCGTGTCAACACGCCCATGGTTTCCGGTAATACGCCTCGGACCGTTGGCCCCTCCCCCCTCGCACACTTCTGGAGAAAATGATGAACGAGCATCGGAATGTCTTCCCGGCGTTCCACCAGTGACGGCAACGTAATCGGCACAACTTGCAGCCGATAAAACAAATCGTTGCGAAATTTCCCTTCTGTGACGAGCCGTTTCAGATCGCGATTCGTTGCCGCAATGATCCGTACGTCCACCTTAATGGAACCCGTCCCTCCGACACGGCGCACCTCTTGATCCTGCATCACACGCAGAAGCTTTACTTGCACGGCGGCCCCTAGCTCTCCAATTTCATCAAGAAACAGTGAGCCGCCGTTGGCGGCTTCGAAGAGGCCGGCTTTTGTTCGCACCGCGCCGGTGAATGCCCCCTTTTCATATCCGAACATCTCCGACTCCAGCAGGCTGTCAGGCAAGGCGCCGCAATTTACTGGAACGAAGGGCTTGGCCCGGCGAAGACCGTTCGCATGAATCGCTCGAGCAATGAGCTCCTTGCCGGTTCCGCTTTCTCCCTGGAGCAGCACCGTGCTTTTGCTTTCCGCCACTCGGGCCACCAATTTATACACCTCCAGCATGGCGGGGCTGCTCCCCACCAATGGAGAGCAATCACTCGTGCGCTGCAACGCGTGGCGGAATTGGGCGTTTTCTCGAAGTAGCCGGCAGTGGTCGAGACTCCGCTTGACGACCAATTTGATCTCGTCCTTCCTGAACGGCTTCGCCAGATAGTCGTAGGCACCTTGCTTGATCGCCTCGACTGCGCCTTCCAACGACCCAAACGCCGTTAGCACCACAACCACCGTGTTCGGGCTCATCTGCTTGAACTTCCGCAACACCGTGAGCCCATCGACGGCGCCCATGCGTATATCGGTCAAGACCACATCCACATGCCCCTGGCACCCGCGAGCGATGGTCTCTTCGCCGCTCGCGAACGCTTCGACGGCATAGCCCTCTTTCTTCAAGGCCTCAGCCAAAAGGGCACGAGCCACAGCATCATCGTCGGCCACGAGAATAGTCGCTGGATGCATTAGGCTCTCTCCTCTGCCTGTTTGGGAGCGGGCAGGAGTCCAGGCAAGGTGATGGTAACCGTCGTCCCCCGCCCAAGTTCGCTGGTGAGCGAAAGGCTGCCCCCAGAGGCCACGACGATCTCGCGGCTCAAGAATAGGCCCAGCCCGGTTCCCTTGCCAACGGCCTTCGTGGTGAAAAACGGCTCGAATGCTTTGTGCACGTCGGCCGCTAGCATCCCGCATCCCGTATCCTGCACGACAATCATGACGACACAGGGCGACATCGCATCGGCCACACGGCGGCCTCGGTCAAGTTCATCGGGCGAGGCCCCACGCGCCTCCACCGTGATCGTGACCGATCCGTGGCCAGCGGTGGCCGCCAGCCCGTTCACCAGCACATTCACCAGCACTTGGTGCATCTTCTCCGCCTCGGCCCATACGTACGGAAGGGCCGCCGCGATCTTCACCGTGAATGAGATTTCCTTGGCATGGAAAGCCGGATCCATCAGCACGGCGGCCGAGCTGATGATGGGCTCGACAGGCACCCAGCGCGGCTGCGATTGGCGCGGCCGCGTGGATGATAACAAATCCTGAATGATCCGCACCACCCGCGTCAGTTGCTCATCAATGACGGTGACGTGTTGCTTCATCTCAGATGTTAGTGTTGGCGCTTCCGCCAGCGCCTGCACATGCCAGGCAATCGAATGCAGCGGCGTGCCCACTTCATGCGCGACGGACGCCACCAGTTGCCCCACCGCCGCCAAGCGTTCCGACCGATTCAACTGATCCTTGGCCTCCACCAGCTGCGTGTTGGCCTTCAACAGATTGTCCGTCTCACGTGCCAACGCTGCCTGCACGTCCGCTTCACGGGCCTTCCGTTCCTCCCAACTCATGCCAAGGTAGGCCACCAGCAATAACACGCTGGCCACAACACTGCGATTGATGACCGCCGCCTGAAACCGGCCAGGCTTGGTCGGCTGTAACAAGCCCGAATAGGTCGCGGCTACGCAGATCAGGACGGTGACCACCATCAGCGCCCGGCTGCGACGGGTGGCCACAAGGAGAATCGGCACCACATATCCATAGGCGCCAACCACGTTGGCAGGGGCGAATTCTTCAATGACAAAGATGATCACGATACAGGCGGCGGCGATGGATAGGAGAAGATGGTTATGCTGGACCATGGCCAACCGATGATGGCGGTGGAACAATCTCGTGTCGACGGTATGTTCTTACACAAGGGGGCGCAATGAACGCAACTCCCCCGTAAGCGGTTCAAACCAGCTGTCGCAAAGCAGCTCCTCCACCGTTACCGTCAGTTTTCTGCGCCAGGTCGGATGCTGATCGACCGTTTCCGGCCCATTCGTCTGCACCCGTGTGCCAATCACATCTTCCACGTTGGCGAGCCCCAGCCCGGCGGGCGGGTAAGCCCGCTCGATCGGAATCGCCTTGGCCAACTTCCCTAGCATGGCCGCAGACGGAGCCCCCGCACTCGGCAGACTGCTCGGCACGCGTCTCTCCCAGGTAAGATTGCCATGATTGAGGAGTTTTCTTGTTGACGGTCTACCCACGCCGACATCTTAACGTCCTCCGAAGTACCCACACCCAATTCGGCCCACGCCGCACTGTTGGCCCCCTCCCACTACCCACTCCCTGTCGGGCAATGATGGGTGGCTGCACCGACGAGTAATTGGGAGGGATCGGCCCCAGACGGCCCCCCCCCTCTTCGCATGAAGACGCGTGTGTGTGCGGGGAAGAGGCAAGTCAAGTCGTTCCGTTGCATTCGCTCCGGTCCCCTTAGAGGCACTCAGTTCCTGAGTGCGACGCGGCCACGTGCGTCAAAATCAGGGGTACGACCGCAGGCAGCACGATACGTCCGTGTGTCGGGCACCCAGTTGTTGACCGCTTGCACGGATGCCCGTTGCGATCGGATGGCAAGACTGAGACGGAACCGGCACGGGCAGGAAGCTATCCCAGGTCCCTCTGGTGAGTCTTCGGCGCGGGGCTCCTCTTTATTCATGACCGCCCCACACGCTATTTCAGGATCGGGGCGATCGCAGAAGCGCGTACACCTTCGGCTTTGGCCCTCTGACTTCCCGCATACCCATCACAATTTACTGGATTTGCGGATGCAATCGCCGGAGCACGTCCCCACTCATCGCGACTCAAGTAATCAGAACACCCTCCAATCTCAGGGGTGCAACGTGACCATCCTTGGCAGTCTTAGCCATGGCAGCCCGAAGCGCCCGCTCAATCACCCCCAAATCGAGCAACGCAATGCCTGGCGCCACGCCACCGTTTGTAGAATTAGCCGCACAAGGATGTGCCGATGACGACCGGCCTGCAGCCGAACATTCTGCGAAAGAATCTTGTCGCTCCTGCCCGTGGCTTCACCGCGCGCAATGAACTTCTCAGCTAGAATTGGGTTAGAAAATTCCGGCTTGTTGTTGGAGCCAGCGGACGTATGTAACAATGTGGCTAACGTCGTCGGGCGTCACCTTTTCGATCTTTGGCATATTGCCGAACTGCCAATGATGCGCCTGAACACCGTTGGCGGCCGCCCGCTGGAATGCGGCATCGCCGTGATGATGCGGCTCATAGATCTTGTGAACAAGCGGCGGCCCCTGTGTGGTCCCCCCCCCCTCCACGCCATGACACGCAGAGCAATTGGCCCTGAACTTCTGCTCCCCGATTTGCAGATCCGCTGGTACGGCCGCCGCCTGGCGTTGCGGCTGAGACTCGCCCTGACTACACGCCGGAGCGGCTCCGAGCGCCAGTACAACCGCACTCATCCCGATCGCCTGTGAGATCTTCTGACTCATGAGCATGGGTGCATCCTGTTCAGCTGAGTTGTTTCAACGAAAAGCCTCGCCTACTGTCTTAGCGTACCGCATAGGGGACAGGATCTACAACTCCCGCCTCAAGAAATCCTCGCTTTCGAATCAGGCAACTGTCGCATTGTCCACAAGCCAGCGAACCAATGGGATCGTAACAACTGTGCGTGAGGTGAAATGGGACATTCAGCGTCGTGCCAAGCCTGATGATCGCGGCTTTGGTCATATTCAGCAGCGGCGCCCGTACCTCGATCGCTCGCCCCTCGACCCCTGCCTTCGTCCCGATCCGAACCGCGGCCTCGGCGGCCCGGATAAATGCTAAGCTGCAGTCCGGATAACCGGAATAATCCTGCACATTCGCACCGAAATAGATGACCGCTGCGCGCAGCACTTCCGCATACGCCGAGGCCAGAGACAGAAAAATCAGATTTCTCCCTGGAACATAGGTAATGGGTATCCCCGATTGCCGATCCCCGTTCGATCGATTCTTGGGGACGGGAAAATCGCCGGTGAGTGCCGACCCCCCGATGGCCTGTAAATCCGCAGTAATAATCAGATGCCGCCGAGCACCCAGCGCGATCCCAATCTGGCCGGCCCGCTCCACTTCTATCGCGTGCCGCTGGCCATAGGCCACAGTCAGGAGATATACATCATATCCGTCTCGTTGAGCCACCGCGGCGGCAACCGTCGAATCCAGTCCCCCGCTGGCCAATACGACCGCTGATTGCGACACCCCGCTGCTCATGATAATCCCACCACAGAGTGGTTCGTCTTCAACTGATTGAAGAGCCAGCGACTCGGCTGATCGATTCGTTGCGATGCAGGATGGATGCGTGCGTCGGGCAAATACCGCGTGGAATCCCAGTAGGACTTAATCGCGAGCTTCTTCCTTCTCGATTTTCTCGAGTAACTCTTCTTTCGATTGGCACACGACACACAGCTTAGCAAAGGGAACAATTTGCAGGCGTTTTTCACTGATCTCAACACCACATTCGGCACAGATCCCGTAGGTACCTTCACGCAGCCGCCTCAATGCTTCATCGATCAACTTCCGGCGGCGGTTGCGCATCTCCATCAGCGAGATGCCGAGCTCGCGGTCAAGATCCATCAAGGCCTGATCGCCGACATCACGCGCCGACTCCAGTCTCCGCTGCTGATCCGTTGTCAGCGACTGCCCTAAGCTCTCCTCAATTTCCTTGATGATTTCCTGCCGTTTGCTCACGAGCATCTTTTGGAGCGCCGCTTGCCGGCGCTCTCGTGCCTCGCGCTCTTTGGCTGTTTCCTTGGATCGAATCGGTTTCACCGCCACGGCGGGGGCGGCCGGTTGTACAGGGAGTGCACGAGCAGCGGGGGCAGCCGCCTTAGGACGGACACGCGCGGGCTTTGACGTGCTCACGGGTTTGTTCTTTGTGAGCGACTTCGTCGCCATAAGGATTCTGACCTCTTATGCACGCTTGCGCCGGGGGAAAAGTTCGGCATCTATAGCACGCCATCTCCTGCTTGACAAGAGGCGACGGACTAGGGATAGAGAATGGTGGAGTGCACCGGATAGCCGGCCAGCTTATCACGGCCGTTCAGGCTCTTCAGCTCTACAAGAAAATCGAGACCGACGATGTGCCCGCCGAGTTGGCGAACAAGATGGACCGTGGCTTCCGCGGTGCCCCCCGTGGCTAAGAGATCATCTACAATCAGCACCCGCTCATCTCTGCCAATCGCATCGCGATGGATGGCCAGGGCATTTGAGCCGTACTCCAAACTGTATCGCACTTCCAAACAATCGGCGGGAAGTTTTCCTGGTTTACGAACGGGAACAAACCCGGCACCAAGGCGTGCCGATAAAATTCCGGCGAAGATGAAGCCACGGGATTCGATCCCCACGACTTTCGCGATCCGCTGCGTATGGTACCGGCCCACCAAGTCGTCGGCCAGACTTCGGACTGCCTCGGCGTTCTTCAAGAGTGTTGTAATGTCATAGAACAAGATGCCGGGCTTGGGAAAGTCCGGGACTTCGCGGATCAATGCGCGGTAGTCGATGGCGGCCACGGAGTTAGCGCAAATCTTTCTGGGTCATGATTTTCCGCTCGATGGTGTTGCGGAGCCGAACCAACGCCGGCATCTCGCTCTGCCGGACCTGCTCGCGGGTCACTCCCCTCTCCCGGCTGAAGTCTACCAGCGCCTTTGCCTCGTCGCCCTTGAGCCCAACCCGCGCCACACTACCAGATTGCACTTTCTCAGACAACTCTTTGACCCAGGCAATCAGGTCAGTCCGACGCCCCCCCTCATTGATCGTCTTGTCAGGCAGCAGATCGGCAGCATCCTCGCGCACGTCACGGAGCAATGTATCCGTCCAATCGTTGATGAAACTGTCGCGTGAACAGGACGTCCGCACTCGATGTTGGATGTCCAAGACTTCCTCTTCCGAGGTCTTCATCTTCACGGCCACTGCTTGCGCCATTGACTCGTGCTCGAGTTTCTGCATCAGCTGGGCGACCCTACCAAATGTCGCACGTCACCCGTTCCACCGCATGCACAGGCAAGCAAACCAGTGTCCCTTGATTGATGAGACCCCGCTCGATGGACTGCCGGATCCACCCGAATGCGTAGGCACTGACCCAGCATCCCCGCTTATAGTTGCATTTCTCAACAGCCTTGATGCGCCCCAGATTGGCTTCTTCGGCGATATCGGAAACGAGAGACCCCCGATGCATGTCTCGGTTACCGATACTGATGACACGGCGCAGAGTGGATGCAATCATCGACTGGCGCGTCTGCTCGTCGCCGGCCATCACCCGCTTACCGAAGTGCTGCTTTTGCTTGACCGTGAGCCATGTGGCTCGGCAGACGTCCCGATGATACCTTTTCAGCGTATCTAGCCCCTCAGAACGGCCAGATTCCTTTTCGACACGATCGGAAATACCTCCGACAACGGCCTCTGCATGATCGTCAACGGTTCGCCGCCGTACATCGCTCACCGCTAGCGATCCCTCTTGTGATCGCCCCATTCGAAAGGGGTCCTCCTTTACGCTGCTCGAGTAGCAAACCGGAAAACCAGAAACCTGCCAAGTCACAGACATTCACTTCACCTCCACCCTCGTTTCATTCCCCCCCCCCGGCGAACCAACGTTCAACGCACCCACCAGCGCCTCAATCGCCGTCCGTGTTCCTTCGACGTCTAATTCAACTCGGCCATCATCAAGATTTTTCGCTCCATCGAGCTGCCCATGGCAAGTCCCCACACGGACAGCCACAGCACGGTCCCCACGTCTTACACACCGCCCCTCCCACCGATCTGCACACGAACCAAGATCTCTCCAACCAACTCAGTTATCGGATTGGCCACCCCGCTCAAGCGACGGCATGATGGATTCGGCTCGTGGGATGTGCACGGGCTCACACCGCACGGAACGGGCGACGCCTCTTCTCTGCTGCAATCGACGGGGCCGCGGTCCCCGTCGCGTAGCATTACCAATCCACTCGCTGGAAGCGCGCGCGCGATGAAATGACTTGTGTGGACCGGTGGGCAGCGTGGGTGGCGGAGAGCGAGCTCGTGCCAGAGGCGCCCACCATCGGCCCGGTTCGGCCTCTCGTGCACGCCCGCCAGATCGGGGCACTGCTCTTTGCACGAATCAGGGAGTATCGGGCGAGGCACGGCGTACAAGTGCACCGTGGGCCTAGCCAAGATGCGCGCAGCATCTCGGCGCCTAGCTCGACAACGTCGCGACAGCAGGCGTGGGATCCGAAGCGGCATCAGATCACCTCTTCACATGCGACACGTCTTTTGTAATTTCGCGCGAGAGCGGAGAGGGTACGTACCTCGTCGATCGTAGGAGAGCGGCGCAAGCCTGACGCACAGCTGCGCCAATGCGGTAACGGCACAAGCGCCGTCGAAGTTCGGATCACGCGAAGTATTTATCCGCGCCCAACAAGCACGATACTCCGCTGAATTGTGCGCGGCTCACACGACGTGCCGCTTGGTCGGGGCGAGAGGATTTGAACCTCCGACCCCTGCGTCCCGAACGCAGTGCGCTACCGGGCTGCGCTACGCCCCGACGAGAGCGTGAGAAACAAACCGCGGGATTTGGATTGTCTTACAAGAGCGGGGTAAAACGCAACCCATGGGCTTGCGCCACCCCCTGACAGGTCACCTGGCCGTCCCTAAGGTTGACGCCGTTTGCCAATCCGGCATCGGCACGGATCGCCCGATCAACGCCCTCGGATGCAAGCCGAAGCAGGTATGGCAGGGTTGCGTTCGTCAATGCAAACGTCGACGTACGCGGCACGATACCTGGCATATTGGCCACGCAGTAATGCAGGACTCCGTCCACCGTGTACACCGGATCGGAATGCGTCGTCGGCTTCGTCGTCTCGAAACACCCCCCTTGATCCACAGACACATCGACGACCACGGCCCCAGGCTTCATCCGAGCGACGACAGCACGCGACACTAACTTCGGGGCTGTTGCGCCAGGAACCAATACGGCCCCGATCACAAGATCCGCGCCACAGACCGTGTGTTCAATCGCAGCGGCACTGGCGGCGCGCGTGACAATCCGGCCGCCATAGAGGGTATCCAAATAGCGGAGCCGCTCGACGTCAAGGTTGAGAACCGTCACCTGCGCGCCCATGCCCACAGCGATGCGCAGGGCCGAAGTCCCCACCACACCGGCGCCGAGGATGACAACGTGGCCCGGCGTCACACCGGGAACCCCCGCCAACAACACACCCCGGCCGCCGTGAATTTTCTCCAAGTACTGCGCGCCAACCTGCATCGACATCCGCCCAGCGATTTCGCTCATCGGCTTCAACATCGGCAAGCCGCCGTCCTGGGCCATCGTCGTTTCATACGCAATCGCCGTGACCCTTTTCTCCAGTAAGGTCGTGGTCAACTCCGGACATGCCGCCAAATGGAGATAGGTAAACAGGACCTGGCCCGGCCGAAACAGCGGGCACTCTGCAAGCAATGGTTCCTTGACCTTCACAATCAGATCAGCCCGTTGAAACACCTCTTCTTTCGATACGGTAATCGCAGCCCCAGCCTGACCGTATTCGTCGTCGGCAAACCCGCTTCCAAGCCCGGCGGATGACTCGACCCAGACCTCATGGCCGGCCTGGCGCAACGCGGCTGCTCCGTCAGGGGTGAGGCTCACACGATACTCATGGTCTTTGATTTCTTTTGGCACACCGATAATCATTGAACACCTATGAAGTCGATTGAAGCTGATCTCAGCGACTGGCCTGTGACGATTTCACCGGCCTCGCTCAACGTTGACACCTCGGGCACCGTGATCGATCGGGCCATTTTTTTCTTGGTGATCGCAAACGTTCGCTGCCCTGCCGGCACGAGTACCTCATGAGATTGCGATAAGAGGCCACACCCCTTGATCTTATGCTCTCACTCTCCCACAGGGCCGACACCACGACTCGTATCGATTGTTCCAGAAAAAGACACCTCCTGCCCTCGCGCATCGTCCCAGATCGCCGACGTGACCGCCCCTGCCCAGGTTGCGCATGCGCTCGCCCCATCGCTGGGTGGTTCACTGTGAAATAATCCCAGCACCAGGCGGCATCGTCAACGCCACATGAAGAAAGCGGAGCTCATCCGGCACGGCCTTGGCAGCCGCCAGTACCGCCACATTCCAGGCATGCTTGGTTTGCTCCAGGAAATGATGCGCCGTTGTGATGGACGGCCCCGTGCCAACCGGCCCATCTCTCACGCCTAGCTGCAACAGCTGAATATCACCTTTATTCGGGATATTCCAGCCTTTGGTCCACATCTCCGGAACCCTATCACGATACCTGGCGGCGGGAGCTACCCGTGACGCCGGTGAAAAAGAACGGGAAGACAACGCGCCCCCTGCTGTCACATTCGGTAACGAACGCGGCTTGTCTGACAAACACTCTCGTTGGAGATTAGCCAGACCATCCGGGTTAGGGGCCAGGGTCGACTGACTCGCGGCTAACGCGCCCCTTTCACGGCATCCAGGTCCTCCATCATCGTTGAAAAGAATGGTTCCGTCCGCCTGAATGCAGTGCCAGAGACCTGCATGGCCCTGTGGGACCATGAAGACGGTCCTGCCACACATTCCGACACCGGCGGCGAGACCTCTGCTGCTCCGTCCTTCCATCATCAGGGCAAAACTATACCAGACCACGATCGGCCGCTAGACACGTCAAAATCCTCTGGTGTAAGATGGCCTCCGCGCGCAGCGATACGAAAAATCCTACCGGAGGGCAGCATGGACACGGGAACTTGTCAGGGCTGTGGTGTGTCAGGCAGCCCGCTCATGAAGTTTTCGTTGGGGAAAGATTTCTTCGGCCGTCCCTACGATCGCCTGTCTCCCTCGTCTGATCAAAACCCCAAATGGTATTGTGCCGCCTGTTCGATGCACAAGAATCTGCAGCGTGATTTCCGAGATATTCGAACCGAATACGACAAATTGAGTGCCGGACAGGGTTCGGAACTGGCCAAGAGCGACGAATTTCTCCGCGCGTCGGTGCGGCTCCAGGAAATCATCACCATCTTGGGAGCCGGACAGGGCCCGTCGCCATTGCTGGACGGCCCGGCCGTCCGGCTACTGATGGAACGGCTCACGACCGCCACCATGCCAGTCTAGCCCTCATGCCACCATTTCAGCGCCATATATTCGTCTGTATCAATCAGCGGCCGAACGATGACCCTCGCGGAAGCTGTGCAAACCTGGGCTCCGAGAAACTCCATGCTCACTTTAAAAGTGAAGCCACACGGCTGAATCTCAAAGGGGTTGTGCGCGCAAACAAGGCCGGCTGCTTAGACCACTGCGAGATGGGACCCAGCGTCGTGATCTACCCGGAAGGGGTCTGGTACTGGGTCGGCACGGAAGCGGACGTGACAGAGATCATGGAGCGGCATATCGTACACGGTGAGGTCGTCACCCGGCTACTGATGCCGGACCATCCGACACCGGACACGTTGTGTCCTCTTAAGAAAGCGTAAGGCCCCAGGCCGACACATTCCTATGCCGACCGAAGATAAATGGAAGGCCAACCTGGAAAAAGTGGCCTTTGCAAAACGGTTTCCTGGACTGCTGCCGGAATGGCGGGCCTGCCAGGGGAAAACCGTCGAGGCCATCACCCCTCTCACTGGTAAACAAGGTGCCGCCGTCGTGACATTCACCGACGGATCGTATGTCGTCGTCCCGCCACTGGCCCCGGAAGCATGGGAACTCGGCCAGGCCCTGATAGACGCCAGACAATATCTTGAACCGCCACATCGCGAGGCGTACCAAGAATACGACCGGCTGACAGCACAGGATAAAACGGCCTTACGCGCAGCCCGGTTAGACAAGATCCTCGGCGCGATTCACAATAATGTGGAGCAAATCCCCGAGCTAAAAGATCGGCTGAAGGCGCTCGTCAAAGAGTGGACGTGAGTAGCCTTCCCAACAAGAACATGCTTGAGATCTTCTCGCAAGGTCTCTTCGAAGGAGTCAAACCCATGATGGTCATTCGCGATCACCTGGTCCGGCATCCGGACCGTTGCACCCACCAAGCCATCTGCGTGCCGATTTGTCCGACCAGCGCCTGGCTCTCCACCCCCCCGTACAAATTCGACCCGTCCCGCTGCCTTGAAAGCTGCCGCCTCTGTTTAGACGCCTGCCCCTCTCAAGCCATCTACGGAGTCTTCAAGAAAGGCGACAAACTGCTGGAGCCGCAGAAAAAGTAGGGTGGGCCGGGGCTGGGCAAGCATACGCCGTCTAGCGCAATTACCGTACAAGTGTGCCGAAGGCGGCGAAGAGTTGCCCCCCCAGATACCGGGTGGACTCTGGATCACTGAATCCCTTCCGGCGTATATAGTCGTTGAGCACACGCCCCTCGGCGGTTTTATGGACACCGGGCTGTCTGAGATTCATTCGGTAGCGCTCGACCCCCGCTGAGACCCAACTTACGAAGATCACCGTCCCGTCAGGCTCGACTGTCTCCACAATCCCAACATGTGTCAGCGGATCGTTGTGCAACCCGTCGCGATTGAAGTCCCACGTGCTGTGGAAAAAGATGAGATCACCCGGATACACGATTGGACCATAGTGAATCCGGCCATGTTCCACAACATGCGTGTAAATGCGCCCCACTCCATTGCCGCCATCCAGCTCGCCCAGTCCATCGTATACGTCGACTTGCTGGGCGGCATACACGCCTCGGACAAAGCCTGAGCAGTCACCAACATAGCGCTGCCCTTCAACTTCAATTCGAGACCGACTAACGAGTCCTACTGCTGCTCGCACCAGCGCGATTTGCCGCGCCCCCCCTTTGGCCAATACACAACAGGGCTCTCCTCGGAGACCGGTCGTGAGTGGGTGCATACGGATGTCATTGTCTGCCACTTGGCGTCCCGCTCCGGTACAACCATAGAGTGCGCCTGCTACCACCAAGGCAAGAAGACTGACCGTGACAACATACCTGTGGCTATCCGAATCCATCACGCGTGACTATCTTCCGAATTAGTTAGCCCCCCGCGCTGCCGACTGGTCCGCCCGATTCCGTCATGCGCCAGGGGTCGAGTAGTTCAGCGAGCTTTTTGTCCGGCAGAACTTTTTGTTCCTTGGCTACCTGCCGAACCGTCTTACCGGATTGGTAGGCATCCTTGGCCAGTTTCGCCGCTGCTTCGTACCCGATTACCGGTGCCAAGGCTGTGCACATGGCAAGACTCTGTTCGATCAGACTCTTGCATCGCTCTTCGTTCGCCGTAATGCCGGCAATGCATTTTGCAGCAAAATTGTTGGCGGCAGCCGTCAAAAGCTCGACGGATTGGAGGAGGTTGTAGGCCATGACCGGCATCATTACGATCAGCTCAAAGTTCGCCGCCTGTCCACCCACGGTGACCGTCACATCATTGCCAATGACCTGCGCACAGACCATCGTCACAGACTCGGCGATCACCGGATTGACTTTCCCCGGCATGATGGATGAGCCTGGTTGTGTCTCCGGAAGATTGATTTCGCCAAGTCCACAGCGAGGGCCGGAACCCAGCCAGCGGATGTCGTTGGCGATTTTCATGAGACTCACGGCAACGGTGCGCACTGCGCCACTGGCTTCGACGAGCGCATCCTGAGCCGACTGCGCCTCGAAGTGATTCTTGGCCTCCTTGAAGACACAGCCCGTTTCTTTCGAAATGATGGCCATAACGTTTCTCGAGAATCGCGGATGACAGTTCAACCCAGTGCCAACCGCGGTGCCACCGAGGGCCACTTCGCTTAAGGCGTCCTGCGCGCGCTGCACCCGCTCAATGCCAAGCTCAATCTGTCTGGCATAGCCGCCGAATTCTTGCCCCAGCCGCACCGGCGTGGCGTCTTGTAAATGGGTCCGTCCGATCTTGACGATCGCGTCAAACTCCTTCGCCTTGCGGGTCAATGCCTTCTGGAGTCGAGTCAGCGCCGGTAATAATTGTTGTTGCATCGTTTCAGACGCGGCAATATGAATGGCGGTCGGAATCACGTCGTTGCTCGACTGGCCAAGATTCACATGATCGTTGGGATGCACGAGCTTGCTGCCTCGCGCGCCGCCGATCAGCTCAGTCGCTCGGTTGGAAATCACTTCATTGGTGTTCATGTTTGTGGACGTGCCGGAGCCGGTCTGAAAAATATCCACTGGGAACTCGGCGTCCAGCTTTCCCTCGACCACTTCGGTCGCCGCCTGCTTAATCGCCTCGGTCGACTTCTGATCAAGTAATCCCAAGGAATGGTTGACCGTTGCGGCCGCCCGCTTGATCATGCCCATCGCGCGAATTACAGAGCGCGGCATCCGCAACGGACTAATGGGAAAGTTCTCGATCGCGCGTGCGGTCTGCACTCCATAATACGCCTCGACAGGAACGGCCAATTCGCCCATCGTATCCCGCTCGATTCGCGCCGCTGCTGACGGCTTGTTCTGATCTTTGTTCATACGCGGTACTCCATCTATAAGAGGATCCAATGGTTTGCGGGCGTCATGATAAACTCCGACCCGGTGCTTGCACAAGACCAGGAGCTGCGAAGCAGTGGTACGGGAAGAGCTCGTGGATCAATCACGGGAGAGCGCACACGCTGTCGGTGCTCTACCGTGGCTAGGATGTGTCGCTATGAGCCGCCTACATTCACTCACATAGCCCAGTGACGGATCTCAGGTTCGATTCGGCGTTTCCCGATAGCGATAGGCATGTCGTGACGATGGGCCTGGACCTCCTGTGCCACGCCGGAAGCACACTCCTTGGCCTCATTACATGTGGCAATGCCGAGCAGGGGTTCTTGTTCACAGCGTCGATTGGCTTTGATGTCTCCGACCACGCCGTTGTCTTCGATACTAGGACTGTGACCGGCACTCCCAATCCAACCATAAACGGCATCTCCCACACGACGAACCAGACCGGCGGGGCAACCGTTCAACGCTGCTTTTAAAAAGAACGCCCCTTCGCTGTGTGATCCACCGAAGCCCTCCATCACCTCTCAACCGCCATCACTGATCCCGTATGTACAGCTGAGACTATGGTAGACGAAGCGTTGCAGAACGTAGGCCCCGCTCGAAAAGAGAACGGGGTCATGGCAAAACCGCTTAAAACGCGCATAGTAGAAGTTCCGGCCGACCTCTTAACTCGTGCCACGACAGCCCGCAGTAACGGGGTCACCTCGACTGCGCGAAGAGGCCTTACGCTCGTCGCGTCCGGAGCCGCCTATAGCCGCCTCCGGCGCTTTCGCGGCACGGTCAAGTTTCGCATCAAGCTCGTGGAACTCCGGCTGGAGGAATGTTAGGCTTCGATACAAATGCTCGCATCGCCTCTCTGCAAGGCGACACAGAGGCTGATGGCGATCTGATCAACCAGGCCCTCACGGATCCGGTCGAGGCTCTTTTACCAGTCACCGTAACGGAACTTCTCGCCGACCCCGATCTCCCAACGACCTTGAGACGGACGATTCTGTAACCTCCGACTCTCCCAATGGCTGACGACTGTAGGGAGCGCGCCGAACTACTCCGAGCAACCGTGCTCAGAGCCGATCGCCGAGCGACATTGGTCCATGCGCTCTTCGCACAACACTGCCTCGATCCTCAGGCGCCACTTGTCACTCCGGATCGGGATTTTCGCGCTTTTGTCTCCACAGCCGAGCGCCGCGCCGCCAGACCCCGTTGCTAAATCCAATCCGTCGCCTATCGCGTACTGCGGGAGGAGCTGAAGCCCTAGAACGGCCCGCCTGGGGCGGCAGGCCGTTCTTTCAGTAGACCTCTTCGACGTCTCTTACGCGACTGCAACTTCAATCGCTTTCGGTTTCACTTTCTCGGTTTTCGGCAGATGCAGATTTAACACACCGTCTTTATATTCGGCCTTAACCCCACTGTCATCCACCGTTTCCGGCAAGGTGAAACTTCTCACGAAACTCCCGTAGGACCGTTCGACTCGGTGATACTTCTTGCCCTTCTCTTGTTTTTCTTGATGCCGTGCTCCTTGAAGCGTCAGGACGCCCTCCTCCACCGTTACCTTCACATCGTCCTTTTTCACTTCCGGCAATTCTGCCTTGATGAGATATTCGCCGTCGGTTTCGCTGATATCGACGGTCGGAACCCAGTCGGCAACCGTAAGTTGTTCCTCCCCCCCCGACGTGCGCGAGGCAGGACGGGCAAACACACGATTCAATCGCTCGGACATATCTTCCAGCTCACGAAATGGATCCCAGCGTACCAGTGTCATGGCAAACCTCCCTCTTGCTTATATGGTTTCAAACCGTTTTCTCTCGCCTGGCGCCGCGGTATCTGTTGAAAGAGAGATAAACCCATCGCTTGATGAGTCAAGGGGGAGGCTGTGGCCGTTACACCACTGCCCGCTGATCGATCGGCACATATGGCCGATTGTGTTCGCCGGAATAGAGTTGATCGGGCCGGAAGAGCTTGTTTTCTCTTAACTGCTCCAGCCAATGCGCGAGCCAGCCGGCTACCCGCGCCATGGCAAAGATCGGCGTAAAAAGATCCGGACCGATACCCATCTTGTCGTAAATGATGCCCGAATAGAAATCGACATTGGGATAAATTCCTTTCCCGCCGAGCAGACCGCTCGCCACCTGTTCGACCTGCACGGCCGTGGTGTACAATGGCGCACTGCCGCACTCGGCGAAGAGGCGCCGACACAGCCCCTGCAGCACCGTCGCACGTGGGTCTTTCACTTTGTATATGCGGTGGCCAAACCCCATCAGCCGCTGTTTCGCGCGCAGCTTGTCTTCCACATACACCGTGGCCCGGTCCGGCGAACCGATCTCGTTTAGCATCTGCACGACTTCTTCGTTCGCGCCTCCGTGCAACGGTCCTTTCAGCGCCCCGATCGAGGACGCCACGACCGTATAGGGATCGGCCAATGTCGACGCGGTGACCAGCCCGGCGAAAGTTGAGGCATTCATCGTGTGTTCGGCGTGCAGAATCATACAGTCGTCGAACACCTCGCTCCAGAGCGGCTGCGGAACCGTCTCCGTCAGCATGTAGAGAAAATTTTCTGAGAATCCGAGGTCGTCGCGAGGTGGGAGATAGTCGTCTCCATGGCGAAGGCGTGCCCAGGCTGCAACGATCGTGGGCAATTTGGCGACAAGACGCACGGCCGACCAATAGTTGTTCTCGGCGACTTCCACTTCACGACCTGGATAAAACATGCCCAACGCCGCCACCGCTGCCTGCAGGGCATCCATCGGATGGCCCTGCTCAGGTAGGCACTTGAGCAAATCGACGATACGAAATTTGATGCGCCGGTGACGGGTGACGTCAGTCGTCCATCGCTGGAATTCTGTCGATGTCGGAAGCCGCCCGAAAAGTAACAGGTAGGCTGTTTCGAGATAGGAAGACTGCGCGCAGAGTTCCTCGACCCTGATGCCACGATACTCCAAGACCCCTCGCTGGCCATCGACGTCGCTGATCGAAGACGTCGCGGCGGGAACACCGGCCAATCCCGGCATGAAATCATGGGCCATCGTCACACCTCACGGACGCTTGAAGGCAGGTCGAACGTGTCGCGTTTACCCTAGCACGAACACGATCAAATTGCTGTACCGTCCTTGAAATGAGTTGGGACGCTTGGCATACTGCCTTGCGGTGATGCGACGAAGCCGATGTGGTGCAGCAACCGGTTCCAGCCCTATGTGGTGCCTGATACGGGCAATCATCGCCATGGGCTGCCTTGGGGCGACGATCCTGCCAGCGACAGGGCCTCGTCCCTCCCTCGCAGACGACGCGGTCATGGCATTCGCTGTGATCAGCGCGCCGCCCAAAGATAGAACACGCCTCGTGGCGAAGGTCGTGCTCGAGGGAACCGTATCGGATCTGGAACTGCTGGCATCCGATCACATCTTATCCAATTTAATCTGGAAGAACCTGGAGATTTGTCATGCCCTGAAGCTGGAAGGGTGGAAAGTTCAGGATGGGTTTCGTGTTTCCTCTGTGCGCGTGATTGAAGGCGCCATGCTCCCGATGGTGTTGCAAGGATATGTTGGGGATTGTCTTTTAAAAAAGGCCCTGGAGATTGCCCCGTTTGCGGACTAACTTCGACACTCCGGACAACGTGCCGGCTCCTGTTCGGCATTGGCTTCTTCCTGCGTCAAGGGAAACAGAATCTCGCAGTCGCCGCAGGAACGGATTTCAAAGTACGCCACCCCCTTGTCGTCGATCTCAGTGGGGAGCAGGAGCTCGATCGGATCGTACCCCGCGATCCCGCCGTCCTCGAACTTGACGAGGGCGATCCGGTCGTTGAACACTTCGAACGCAGCCTCGTGCCCTTTACGGTGGAGCAAGTGGCCAAGAACGAAAACCGGCTGCCCCTTGCGTTTGGTGCGAAGATCTTTCAACGTGTACTGGGAGGCGGTGGCGCAGGCGTAATCACCGGATGAACTGGTTCCTGCCCATGGCATTGTTCAATCCTCATGCGATTCACAGCACACACTCGCTTCGATCTATCACGATGCAGGAAATTCCGTCAAGGCAGCCTGCTGCATGAAAGGAACCATCATGGCCAACATTACCATCTATCAAAAACCAACCTGCAGCACCTGCCGCGAGGCGGTGCGATTCTTAAAGGAGAGCGGCAAGCCGTTTACCGCGATCAATTATTATGAACGCCCCTTCACAAACGGGCAGCTTAAGCGCCTTTTGAAGAAAGCCGGATTGGCGCCCAAAGACGTGCTGCGGACGAAGGAAGACATCTATAAGAAACTCGGCTTGTCGCAAAAACCCCTATCCGATGATGCATGCATTGAATTGATGATCACGCATCCGGATTTGATTCAACGGCCGCTCGTTGAAAACGGTGACCAGGCAATGCTGGCGAGACCGGCGGAATCAATCAAGCAATTGCTCTAACCGCGCGATCACGGCTTGAACTCGCTGCACGTCACGATCCCTCCCACAGGAGCAGGCACAGCCTCGGAGATCGCAGCGGACACAGCGCCACGGTTGACACGAGTTCCTCCTTCCCTCTTTGCTTTATACAGCGCCCGGCGCGCGGCCTTTGTGACTACGGTACGGGACAGCCAGGCTTCTCCTGACTCTGCGACGCCGATGCGCACAGCCGCCGGCCAGGCAACTTCAGCAGCCGTGGTTCTGGCCGTGAGTCCCCGCTCCCACACCCGCTTGCGTCCCCGTACATAGCGTTCAATGTCTGCCACCGCTGTGCGCATCGCTTCCGGATTCACCAACGTCGCCGCCGGTGATTTCCTCGGATACAGCATCGTGAATTCTTCGCGGGCCAGCCGATGGACCCTTCCTTCACCGGCCGAGGCCAAGATCTTCAGGGCGATCAGCCGCAGCCTCTGTTCGCTGATCGCTTTACCGTGCTGATTTCCATATTGTTTGAGCTGGTCGATGCCGACGACGGCCAAGACGGAGTGACTCCCAAAATCGGCACCCATCTGATCATATGCTAACTTCCCTGAAATGCCCGTCAATTCATCCCGGTAGGATTCTTGATGAGCAGCCAACAGCAGTGCCACAAAGAGCGTAAGTCCTGCTGCCGAAAAGAAATTGGTTAGGATTCAGCCCTGGTGAAATCCTTAAACCGCGATGAACGAGGTGAGCACTGACCAGAACAGGGCGCGATCGACTGGATTCCTGGTCACAGCGAATCGAATGGGGATCAGACGAACGACTCCCGTGAATGCGAGAAGCACCAGCTGAAGAAGCGCCGGCCAGCTGATGTTCAAGGCCGGCAAGAGCGGCTGTTGCAGCGAGTGGGCGATCGACGCCTGATCCGACGGCGGCAAATACAATACATCCCCTAGGAACCAATACGTCCCGCAGCGATTGTCGGAGCGACGCCCTAGAGAATCGCGACCCATCCCAGCGTGGGGGCCAGGTTGGCAAACGCGAGAACCATACCAACCATTACGCCCCCCCCAATAAGTCATCAAGGGAAAACTCCCACACTTTCTAGGGAGTACGCACGTCGGCAGGGGACGACAAGGAATGTTCCTCACGTCTGCCCCCTTTGGGATAGCCCCGGGAGTGACCCGACCATAAAGGATTAGGAGGCTGAGGGGAGCACGCAGACAATAGCCCCGGTCGTGGCATCGACCGACACGACAAGTTTCCCATCGAGAACGTCCAGCAGGAGCTGGCCCGCCAGGGCCCGTCGCCAGCCTTTCAGAAGTGGCAAATCCAGGGCTGTACCACCTCCTTTGGCCTCGACCAACAACTGCAGATCTGCTGTCGTGGCCACCAAAGTCGGAGCGATCTTCTGGTCAAAGGCGCGCGCTTTCAGCACTGCCTGCAACAATTCGACAAGACCGGTGAACTCCGGCTCAGGCTTTCGTTCTTTCGGAAGCGACGGCCACGCCGACGGCGGGAGTGCGAGCGCGTGATGCAGGGCGGCCAAGACCGCCTCCCCGTTACGATCGACCTCTGATCCGTGCACGCCTCGGACGGAACGGAGTTCCTGCACGTTGTGCGGAGGATGGCGTGCCAATTGAAGCAACACCTCATCCCGCAGCACCCGGCCACGCGGAATGTTCCGGCGTTTGGCTTCGCCTTCACGCCAGGCAGCCAGCTCTCGAAGGACAGCCAGCGACTTTGGTCTGAGCTGATCCCACCCGCGCACTCGCTGATACCGTTCCTGCGGCTCTCCGCGTGTTTCGTCGACAGCGTCTTCCAAGCGGGCAAACTCCTCATCGATCCACTCGAGTCGACCAAATTCGGAGAGGCGCTCATGAAGATGGTCATGGATCGCGAGGAGAAAAGTTACATCCTCGAGCGCATACGACAACTGGTCGTGCGACAACGGTCGAGCACTCCAATTTGTGAAGGTATGTGCCTTGTCCAACCGTTTTCCATGCACCCGGTGAACCAAGCTGGCATAGGCGACTTGCGGCCCGTAGCCAACCATCGCGGCGGCAATCTGCGTATCGAAAAACGGTTTGGGAATTTGACCGGCATGAACCGCAAAGAGATCGAGATCCTGCCGCCCAGCATGCACGATTTTCTGCACCGCCGGATTGCACACGATGTCCCACAACCGCTCCAGTGAGCCATCCTCCAACACGGCGGGAAAATCAATGACAGCGGCCGTTGAATCCGTCGCGACCTGAATCAGCTCGAGCTTCGGCACAAAACTTTCTTCGCCGACAAATTCGGTATCGAGCGCCAGCCGCGGACTCTCTTTGAGTTCCGCGCACAATTCATTGAGCGCATGCCGGCTGGTAATGTAGGATGATCGTGTCGTCACGGCAGGGTTACTCCGCCGGGCTGTAGGGTCGATCCGGCGGTCGCATCGGCTCGATGTTGCTCAAGCTCAGATACTCTTTGAGAAACTGATAGGCCTCCAACATGCGGCGTAGCTCCGGCTCGGAACTGCGGTCACCATTGTTGGCGTCAGGGTGCAACTGTTTAGCCTTGATCCGAAAGGCAGCGGTTACATCGGCCAGGGAGCTGCCAAACTCTACGCCCATGACGGCATAGGCATCTAGCGCAGTATTGATGCCGTTTGAATTCTCCGAGAGTGCGCCGCCTCCACCGCTCGCGGCTTTCAGCATATCGGCGAGATTGATTTTCCTGCGGCGCCGGCGAGGTCGCTCCCGGATTTCGCTGTCAAATTCGTCCCATCGATCCTCGACGAACTCCAACCTGGATTCGAGACGCATGGCCCCCGAGAGGTCGCGAATTACCTCCAGCTCTTCTTCAATTTCCACCAATGATCGAATGATTTCCTCCAGCCCCTGCTCAACCCGGAAAAACCCATCGACCCGCTCTTCCATCATACTATCGACCGCAACATCCAAGCTCTCTTCTGTACGGGCACGCAGCGCTCCAATGCGTTTCTGCATGCCCTGCCGGAATTTTATGAACTTGCTGGTCGTAAACGGCATCGCCCATCCTTTTTCTAAAACAGACGCATTCTAGCATAGTGTAATTTCCCCCCAGAAGGGCTTGTAGCAAAAGGTCGCTCGGGGGTCCGATCAGCGGCGTCTGGTGTCACGCGGAGACCGGGCGATCGCGCAATGGGCTTCGTCTTCGCGCCACGCCGGTGTCCCGAGCTGCGGCGGCCACAGCGAGGGCGACCTTGGGCACAACCGTCTTATCGAACAGGCTGGGAACGATGTAGTCTTCGCTCACCGCACCGTCCGGGATGGTGTGGGCGATAGCGTGGGCGGCCGCCAGTTTCATGGCTTCATTGATCTCACGCGCTTGCACGTCGAGCGCTCCTCGGAAAAGACCAGGAAACGCGAGTGCATTATTGATCTGATTGGGATAATCAGACCGTCCGGTGGCCAAGATTCGGCAATGCGACAGGGCCAGTTCCCGCGGCACCTCCGGATCCGGATTCGCCATGGCGAAGACAATCCGATCGGGGGCCATGACGTCCAGATCGTCAGCAGTCAAGACATTGCCGACCGACAAACCAATCAACACATCGGCGCCACGCAGCGCGTCCCGTAATGTCCCTTGTGGCCGGTCACGGGTAAGGCAGGCGGCCAAATCGGTCCGACAGGCGCGTAACTGCTCCACGTCGCCGGATAAGATGATCCCCTCCTTATCACATCCCACCAGGTGCGATAGCCCGGCGGCCAAAAGCATCCTGGAGCAGGCAGTCCCTGCGGCGCCAAGTCCATTGACGACGATACGGACATCCTCCAGCCGCTTTCCTACCACTCGCAGCGCATTGGTGAGGGCAGCGAGAATCACAACCGCCGTTCCGTGTTGATCGTCATGCATGACAGGAATGGTGAGGGACTGTTTCAGCCTGCGCTCGATCTCGAAGCAGCGGGGCGCCGCGATATCCTCCAAGTTGATGCCGCCGAAACCAGGCGCAATTCCCTCCACGATCCGTACGATGTCATCCGAATCTTGAGTATTGAGACATAGTGGCCAGGCATCGATACCCGCCAACCCCCTGAAGAGCATCGCCTTGCCCTCCATCACAGGCAGCGCCGCTTCAGGGCCGAGATTGCCGAGCCCCAAGACCGCGGACCCATCTGTGACGATCGCCACACTGTTGCCTTTGCTCGTAAAGGCATAGGCTTTGGACGTCTCCTTGGCAATCGCCTGTGCCACGCGGCCGACGCCTGGAGTGTAAACCATTGAGAGGACGTTTCTGGTGCTGATCGGAATCTTTCCCTCTACACGAATCTTGCCGCCGAGATGCAGTAGGAAAATACGATCGGACGCCGAGAGCACCGTGACATCGGGCAAGGCCGCTAATCGCTCGAGCACTCTTTCACCGTGCACTTCGTTCTGCGCATCGAACGTCACATCGCGGACCATGCGAGTTTTCGTTGCGGACACAATATCAACGGCCCCCAGATTGGCGTGCTCCGCCGCCAACAGCGCTGCCACACGGGCGAAGACGCCGGGATTGTTCGCCAACTCCAATCGGACGGTCAGGCGATAGTTGGAATAGGGACCGATCTCAGCCATGACGCCTCCTGGACCAAGCCTACCATATATCGAGCCGGAAGAATTGACCTGCTGTGGTCCCGATGTTAGGGTGGCCCCCCCATGTCATCGTCGACGCATACCAACTCGCCCAATCGCCTCATTCGGGAAACCAGCCCCTACCTGCTGCAGCATGCCTACAACCCCGTCGACTGGTACCCATGGGGACCCGACGCCCTCCGCGCTGCCAAAGAGATGAATCGTCCAATCTTGCTTTCGATCGGCTACTCCTCCTGCCACTGGTGCCATGTCATGGAACGCGAGTCGTTCGAACAAGAGGCGATCGCCGCGATCATGAACCGCGACTTTGTCTGTATCAAGGTTGATCGGGAGGAACGGCCGGACTTGGATGAAATCTACATGCAGGCTACAGTCGCCATGAATCACGGCCAAGGCGGCTGGCCGATGACCGTATTCTTAACTCCGGATCAAGAGCCTTTTTTCGCCGGCACCTATTTCCCTCCAGAAGATCGATGGGGCCGGCCAGGATTCGGCTCGTTATTGAAGAAGATTGCCGATGGCTGGAAGAACAATCCGGCGGGCGTCCTGGCGCAAGCGCAGGACCTGACGGCACAGCTGCAGGGCGCAGGGCGCATTACCGCTCCGATGTCCGTGAGCAATACGACCCTTGATGAAGCCGCGGCCCAATTCAAGGACGATTTTGACAAGATTCACGGCGGATTCGGCACGGCTCCCAAGTTTCCACCAGCGACGGGATTGTCGCTGTTGCTTCGTTGCTACCGGCGATCGGGCGATGCACAGACGCTCGCAATGGTCACACAGACACTCGACATGATGGCGGCCGGCGGGATCTACGATCATATTGGTGGAGGCTTTGCCCGCTACTCCACCGATACGCGCTGGCTCGTACCTCATTTTGAAAAGATGCTCTATGACAACGCGCTGCTGGCCCGCATCTATGTCGAAGCCTATCAGGTCACAAAGACACCGCTCTACCGACACGTTGCAAGTGACGTGCTTGAGTATGTTATCCGGGAGATGACGGGGCCGGAAGGCGGGTTTTACTCGGCCACGGACGCGGACTCGGAAGGGGTGGAAGGAAAATTCTTCGTGTGGACACCCGCTGACGTGCGAGCGGCATTACAGAACGACGAGGAGGCCCGCCGATTCTGCGAACTGTATGATATTACCGAGGGAGGCAACTGGGAGCACACCAACATCCCGAATCGCCTGAGGCCCATCGAGGACGTGGCGCGACAGCTCAATCTCACAGCCGATGAATTGCGAGAGTCGGCCGCGCGCGCAAAACCGATCCTCTATCGAGCCAGACAGAAACGTATCCCGCCCGACTTGGACGACAAGGTGATCACGTCCTGGAACGGGATGATGCTCTCGGCCATGGCGGAAGCAACTCGAGTCTTTGGAGAAGACCGCTATCTGAATCAAGCCCAGCGGACGGCGGATTTCTTACTCACAGTTCATAGGCAGCGGGATGGCCGGTTGCTGCGCACGTCGCGAGCCGGCCGCGCCCATCTCAATGCCTATCTTGAAGACTATGCGTACTTGGCGGAAGGACTATTGGACATATACGAAGCGGGCTCGGATGAACAATACCTCCGGGCGGCAGAGCAACTTGCCGGTTTTCTTATGACGGATTTCCTCGATCGCGAGCATGGGGGCTTCTTCACCACGGCCGAACATCACGAGTCGCTGATCCTTCGATCCCGCGAAGGCACAGATGGCGCAGTTCCCAGTGCCAATGCTGTGGCCGCGTCGGCTCTGGCCAGGCTCTCGTTTCACTTCGACCGGCAGAACTGGCGTGATAGCGCCATCGGCGCTGTACGGGCCTATGGGCGTCACATCGCCCGCTCCCCTCGAGCCTTTGCCAAGAGTTTGGCTGTTACCGATTTTCTCACTGAAGGACCGGTCGAATTGACATTCATCGGCGAGGGCCCCGCACTGCGCGCCCTTCGCCATGCCGTTGCGGAACAGTATCTGCCAAACCGACTCGTGGCAACTGGCCATCCGAACATTCCGTCATCGTTGCCTCTTTTAGCTGGCAAACAGACAGTCGGCGGCGATCCTGCACTCTATATCTGCCGAAACTTTTCGTGCCAGCAGCCGATCACCCATCCCCGCTTCGTCGCAGACGCCCTTCGCGCACAGAAGGCCGGTCCGGATCGTCTTGGCCATGAACCTAAGATGTTGCACGGCGCCCAGCTGCCAGGCCGGGCAACGGTTCAAGGAACAGCTGCCTATGCGGCGCGTACGATCGGACAGGCCGGCGATGTTGCGCTCGCCGGAGGATTTACGGCGCTGGGCACGACTGGACTTACTGTGACGCGCCTGGGATTCGGCACCTATCGCGTGACCGCACAAGAAACCGCGCACCGGCAAGCCCTACTAAAGGCCTTACGCACCTCCTGCAATGTCATCGATACCTCGACCAACTATGTGGACGGTGACAGCGAACGTCTCGTGGAATCCGTGCTAGCGGAGCTCGTCGCAGCCGGAGACCTACGACGTGAAGAAGTCGTGGTCGTCTCGAAGATCGGCTATGTGCAGGGGCAGAATCTCAAGCAGGCAGAAGCCAGAGAGAAGTCGGGCACGCCGTATCCTGAAATGGTCAAATATGGTGAGGGGATTTGGCATTGCATACACCCGGAATTCTTGGCCAACCAATTGACTCTATCACTCGACCGCCTGGGCCTAGCCACGCTGGACGTGTGCCTTTTGCACAATCCGGAATATTTCCTTACTGAAGCCGCACCCCGAGGCGGGAGCAACCTCGCAGAACTGCGCACACGGTTCTACCAACGGCTTGAACAAGCCTTCGCCTATTTTGAGTCGCAAGTAGCAGCAGGCCGATTGCAATATTATGGAGTCTCTTCCAATACCGTCACGGCACCGGCTGACGCTCCCGAAACGACCTCGCTCTCACGCATGATCGAGGCAGCGCAAGCCGCGGCCCATTTAGCTGGCACCGGCACCCATCACTTCCGCGTCATCCAACTGCCCATGAATCTGTTCGAATCTGGAGCGGCCATGACGGCCAATACGGGCACCTCCAATCAACAGACTGTCCTGGACTATGCGCGCCAAATCGGTGTTGCCGTGCTGGTGAATCGACCGTTGAACGCAATGCCTGCACCGCACGGTGGAATGTTGCGCCTGGCGGATTGGCAGTTGGAAGACGCACCCATCGACCTAGCACGTCAGCTTGACACGGTCGGCACACTGGAGCGAGAATATCAGACAACCATCGCGCCAGGGGTTCCACACGATGGGCAGGGCGTAGCACCGAAGGACTTCTTCAATTGGTCACAGGAATTGTTCACCTTACGTCCGCAACTCCAAGGGCTGGAACAGTGGGAACATATCGAACACCAAATGATCGCACCCCAAGTTAATCAGAGTCTTCACGCCCTGCCGCACAAGTTGACTGGAGCCTTGTCGGAACGTTGGAAAGCTTGGCGAGACCGATACATCCCGGAACTGCTCGTCCTATTGCGGGGCCTGCGCCGGGAAGCTACCGAACGGAGCCGAGTACGCACCGCCGTAATCGCCCATGCAATCGATCCACTCCTGCCGGAAGCTCGCCGGGCCGAAACGCTCTCGAGGAAATCCCTCTGGACCCTTATCGGCACACCGGGTGTCACCTGCGTGCTCAATGGCATGCGGACGCCACAGTACGTCGAGAACTCCTTAGCGGTACTCAAATGGCCCCCCGCCACACAGACTCACGCCATATATATGCGAATGAAAACCGTTGCACTCTAATTATCGATTGATGATCAAACTGACTACACATCGAGGAGGTTCTATGTGGGCAATGCGCATTGTGGGAGTTTTCAGTGCACTGGCTCTAGCGGCCCTGCTGACTCAAGGCTGTGCCAGTCAATCCGGATCCGGAACAGGAACTGAACAGACGCAAGCGGAACGAATCAGCGAGCAGGCCATTACGCAGGCTGATGCGTCGTCCGGGTCATCTATTAGTCCAGAGATGCAGTCCGAACTGTCCGCTAGAAATGCAACGGGAATGTCAGCGGGATTATTGATGGATGCGCTGTTCGACTTTGATCGAGACAACCTGCGTCCCGATGCCCTCACCACCGTGGAGGCCAATGCCAAGCGGCTGAAAGAGCTGGGTACTGCCCATGTACTCCTGGAAGGCCGTGGCGATGAGATCGGAACATCAGCGTACAACCTCGTTCTGGGCGAACGCCGCGCAAAAAGCGTGCGGCGTTATCTTCAACAACTTGGTTTGTCTTCCGACATCAAAACGACGAGTTACGGCAAAGACCGCCCGCTCTGTTTCGAGCACAGCGCCGACTGTATGCAGAAAAACCGGAGCGTGCATTTCGTCGTTAAGGAGTAAGCAATCCGCCGGTGGGATTATTTGACCGTTCCAAACAGGTCGTGCCAGGACTTGAGGAAAGTGCCGGTACCTTGCAGCGCTTCCGGTGAGCGTTACGTTGCCATGATGGCAGGACGATACGCGCTCACCCGCTCGCGCCAATCCACCACGTCCCGGCAATCTGGTGCCTCGCGCCAAATCCAATGGCGCAAGCCAGTTTTTACACGAAGAGCGGCGTGCAAACCGGAGACGCGCTGCAGCGTGTGCACGGCGTCGACAGTCATGCCCCCAGCACCGTCCTCAATTTGCTTCAGCCGTTGAACAACGAGCAAGTCGTCAAGCCGGACATCGTCCACATCGACCCGCACTCGACCATCACCTACGAACTCCGCTGAACTGCCTAATTCCGAGCGCGAATATCGCGTTCATCCTTGCCAGGTTCTCGCAGAACGGCGCGAGGGGATTGGCACATTAGAATCGGAGCGGACAGCACGTGGCAGAATCTTCTGAACCCAGCCACATGGAATCCAACGATGGAGAGTCCTTACTCGGGCGTACCTGGGGGGAGGACATCATTGATCTATCCAATACTAAACTTGAAGAAGCGCTCACCTCTCCGCAGAGATAAAGGCGGCCGGTTAAGCGCGGCTCTGCTGCAGGTGCGCGTCCTTCGCGAGAAAGAGCTGCTGGAAGGCCTGGCGATCCCGCTCGGACTGCCTTAGCGTCTTCCGCCCCACCTTACGAACGGCAGGCTCATCATCGATGACGAGAACATGCGTTTGGTTCATCAGTGCGAACCTCAAAGCTGATTCGTATGGCTTGAACCTACTCCAAGAAATCTGATTCGGCTGCGAAACTCGAGCAGCCGTCGTAGGCGACTACGCTGTCAACCATGCTGAGGATAGTGCGCCCCTACCTAGGGGGGCATTGCACGCGAAACTCGCAGAGCACCATTTCTTGACAGGGTCTCGGGCCTATTGCTACTGTGCCCTCAGCACGATATCGTCCTCATCACAAGCAAGCTGGCGTAGCTCAATCGGCAGAGCAGCGGTTTTGTAAACCGCAGGTTGGAGGTTCGATTCCTCTCGCCAGCTCCACACTTCCCGCTGACATTCCCACGAGTTCGGAATCCTCCTCTCCGCTGCTCGGCTCATTCAGCTGCGCTGGTGTAATCATACGTGTAACCATCTTTGCGTTTTCCCGCTCGAAGTAGGCAGTCATCGACTGGGCGGCCTTCTCAAGGTCAGCCTCATTCACACTGTTGTAGCGGTCAAAGACTGAGCGAGTCTTGTGACCACTGATCGCCATGGCCACCTTTTCAGGCACTCCAGCCCGTACCATGTTGCGAACCCCCGTCCGGCGGAAGTCATGTGGGATCGTGCCCATCCATACCTTCTCTTTACTGCCCTTAACCTCAACCATTGTACCGAAACCGACCCGCTGATAGGCCCTACGCCAGGAATGCTTAAGCGCTTCCAAGTGAATGCCACCCCTGTGACAAATCCAGGAACACTTGGGCCATTTCTTCTCACAACGCTGCGTCTAGGCTGTGAGGACGCGCAGCAAGTCACCTGTAAGGTATACCACCCGTGGCGTCTCAGTCTTGGTATCCTGAGCCCTCAGGGAGAGCTTACCTGCCGACCAATTCACCTGACTCCACTTCAACGAAGATACTTCTCCCATTCGCATCCCACTGTAATACGCGCGCGTCGCGGCAACCTGTGCGTAATCCGGCAAGACCCTAAGGCCGATACTTCCATCCAGTATGGGGGTGAACACCCGATCCAGAGACAGCGCCATAGGTACTTCGCCTTACTTAGATTCCTGTATTGGCACGCCGAGCGAACAATCGCTGTCGTCTCGACGCACCGCGCAGCAACACAAAGAGATGGCCGCGGAATAACAAGATCGCCGTCGCGGCCGGCGGTGTGAGCATGAGCAACAGAACCTCCTGCGCCTCAGGATCGAGCCCTACATAGGCCAACCAGCTCCCAACCACTGCAAACGGCAAGAGAAGAATTTGAATAAGTCCCAGTCCCGCTCCCCGTCCGACACCGCTAGCGATCTCGAAAAATTCTCGCAGCCCGGTCGGCGACAAGACGACCGGCAGCAAGAGCAACACAAACGGCAGGAACCATTCGATCCAATGTTCCAGCACAAATTCATAACTGGTCTTGATCACATCGAGCGGCGAATCGTGCCTGGCTTGATAGATCACTTCCGGCGCCGGATTCAGCAGGACAAAGAGTAGTAGCAACGCCGCGGACGACAGGAATTGACCGTAGGGATTGGCGTGCCCCCCCATGTCCAGCGCCATCATCGGCAGCCAGAGCACAAACCCAACGCTAATGACATCCCAGAAGTAATGGCCAAAACTTTCCATCACGTCGGACAGCTGAATCCTTTTGGTGGCGCTCACGGCTTGCTCGATCAACCGCAAGGTCGCGCCGACCAGCAACGCGTTGACAATTCCCAACACAAATCCACCCACCAGTCCCAGCGGTCCCGCAATGCGTGCCGCGCCCAGGAGCAAGACCCCAAACCCAACCAGTGCCAGGATCATCAACCACCCTCGCGCAAGCGACCGCCACGTCGCCTGCAACGCCTGGCGATACAAATAGACGGTGGCCGACAGTAGTTCACCCATCAGGGTGTACCCTAGTTAGGATTGTGGCGGAGGTCAAGTCTCCGTCAATCTGATTCATGGGTTGACTTGGAAAGGGCGATGATTATCACAGCACCATCAAACACGACGCGCTACCAGGATAAAGGATCAGACCATGGACATGAATCGCATGACGGTTAAGTTGCAAGAAGCTTTGCAGACGGCGGCGGGGCATGCCCAGCGGCGCAGCCATCAAGGCATCGACGTGGAACATCTGCTACGGGCCCTCCTCGATCAGGAAGGTGGCATTACCCCCGCGTTGCTCGAACGGACCGGTGTAACGCTGCCGGCTGTCCGCCAAACTGTCGAACAGGCGTTGGCCAAAATTCCTCAAGTGCAGGGTGCCGGAGCCGCTCCAGGGCAACTGCACATGGCCACGCGGCTCGTCCAGATTCTAACCAATGCGGAAAACGAGCAACGGTCTCTGAAAGACGATTACCTGAGCGTCGAGCATGTGCTGTTGGCCATGGCGCACGAAGACGGGCCGTTAAAGAAACTCGGCCTCACGCGTGACCGGCTGCTGAGCGGGCTGCACCAGGTACGCGGCAACCAGCGGGTGACCAACCAGGATCCGGAGGGCACCTACCAATCGCTGGAGAAGTATGGCCGAGATCTCACTCTCCTCGCCGGCAATGGCACGCTCGATCCCGTGATTGGGCGGGACGATGAAATCCGGCGTGTCATTCAAATTTTGTCCCGGCGGACCAAAAACAATCCCGTCCTGATCGGTGAGCCCGGCGTCGGCAAGACAGCCATCGTCGAAGGCCTGGCCATCCGCATCGTGAAAGGGGACGTCCCAGAGGGGTTGAAGCAGAAAAAATTGTTCGCCTTGGATATGGGCTCACTCATCGCCGGTGCCAAGTTCCGGGGGGAATTCGAAGAGCGACTGAAGGCAGTGCTCAAGGAAATCCAATCGTCCCAAGGACAGATTCTCCTGTTCATCGATGAACTGCACACCGTCGTTGGAGCCGGCGCCGCAGAAGGCGCGATGGACGCGGCCAATCTGTTGAAGCCGCTGCTCGCGCGGGGGGAATTGCATCTTATCGGCGCAACCACGCTCGACGAGTATCGCAAGCATATTGAAAAGGATGCGGCGCTGGAACGGCGGTTCCAAACCGTCTTCGTCGACCAGCCGTCGGTAGAAAATACCGTGTCCATCTTGCGCGGACTCAAGGACCGGTATGAGGTGCACCATGGGGTACGGATTAAGGACAGCGCCCTGGTCGCGGCCGCGAAACTCTCGCACCGATATATCTCGGACCGGTTTCTGCCGGACAAGGCGATCGATTTGATCGATGAAGCGGCGGCTCGCCTGCGCACCGCGATTGACAGTTTGCCGGCCGAATTGGACGAGGTCTCGCGCAAGGTGCTCCAACTGGAAATTGAGCGGGAAGCCCTGAAGAAAGAAAAAGACCCGGCGAGCGCAGCCCGTTTGGCCACACTCGAAGCCGAGCTGGAGGATAAGCAGCGTGAGCTTCACACGTTGAAGACCAAGTGGGAATCGGAAAAAACGTCCGTCGCCCGTTTGCGCAAAACGCGCGAAGCGATCGAAGAGGGCAAACGCCAGATTGAACAGGCGGAACGGGCCTATGACCTTAACCGCGTCGCCGAGCTCCGGTACGGAGAATTGCCACGCTTGGAGCGGGAACTCAGCATTGAACAGCAGCAGTTGGAAAAAAAACAGCATGCAGCCAAGCTGTTGAAAGAGGAAGTGGATGAGGACGAAATCGCGGCGGTCGTCAGCCGTTGGACCGGCATCCCCGTCTCCCGCCTGCTCGAAGGTGAAACCGATAAGCTGCTGAAGCTGGAGGACCTACTGCATCAGCGCGTGGTGGGACAGGATGAAGGGGTCCGCGCCGTGGCTGACGCCGTACTCCGCGCGCGCTCCGGCATTAAAGATCCGAATCGCCCCATCGGGTCATTCTTATTCCTTGGTCCGACCGGCGTTGGGAAAACGGAGCTGGCTCGTGCCTTGGCCGCCATTTTGTTCGACGACGAAAACAACCTCATCAGGATCGACATGTCGGAGTACATGGAGAAACATACGGTTGCACGATTGATCGGCGCCCCGCCCGGCTATGTTGGCTACGAAGAAGGCGGCCAGTTGACCGAATCGGTTCGCCGGCGCCTTTTTTCCGTCATCCTGTTCGATGAGATTGAAAAGGCGCACCACGATGTCTTCAACGTTCTGCTGCAAGTGCTGGACGACGGACGACTGACCGACTCACAGGGTCGCACGGTCGACTTCAAGAACACTGTGCTAATCATGACCTCCAACATCGGGAGCCCTCAGATTCTCGAGGAACAGCACCGCGGTGCATCGCATGAAGAAATTAGAACCGTCGTCATGGGCGAACTCCGGGAACACTTCCGGCCGGAATTCCTCAACCGGGTCGACGAAGTGGTCGTGTTCCACCCGTTAGGCACGGCGCATCTGGTGAAAATCGTGGAAATTCAATTGCAGCGGCTACATCAGCGGCTTAAAGAGCGGCGCATCACGCTCGCACTGAGTCCGGCGGCACTCCAGCAACTGGGCACCAGGGGCTACGACCCGGTCTTCGGAGCACGACCGCTCAAGCGGTTGATCCAGCACGAGCTGGAAACACCGATCGCGCGTTTGTTAGTCAAAGGAGAATTGCGCGATGGCGAGATGGTGACGGTCGACGTCAAAGACGGCGAGGTGGTGGTTGTGCCGACCGTGGCACCCAAGTAACTGCGGCCTAGCCGATTGAGACAGCGCCGCCCTTTGCATCGACGGTCTGTCCGGCCTTGGTCTGCTTCTCGATCTTCCAATCTTTGGCCGACACTTCGAGAAGGTGCCCTTTCATCGTGTGGAACTCCGCGCGCGAGCATGACACGAGGCCAGAAGCTTTTACATCAAACTGAAGCAACACTTTTCCAGAATCCGCTTCCTTCAGGGCCACACGGTCAACAGTTTTGCTCACAGCATAGGCGCGCCGCTCATTGAACATCAGCGTGCTGTCTACCATCTGAAGCAACATCCGTCCATTGACATCGAACAACGCGAAATTGACCAAGAGCGCCCCGGTTGCAGGATGCTGCGTCATCTGGATCTGCGGCACCCCTTCAATCTCGATGGTGCCGTCGGAATTGCGATAGAGATTGGAGCCAACTTCGATATCCATGATCGGGTTCACGTTCCGAGTTGTAGGTTTCAGGTTTCGAGTTTTGGCTATCGGATTGAGGTTAGGTTTTCTTGATTCGGTTGAGGATTAAAGCGATACAGCCGGCCAGTAGCCCCCCGCCCATGATAGTGATCAGAAGCTGCGCGAGCTTGAGGTCCCAGACGGACCCTTGAGCCTCCATGACTTCTCGAATGCCACCTTGCAACATAATGACGGAGAGCGCCATGGTCGCACCCACCGTAAACCACCATAAAAAGACTTTCAACGTTGCCACAAGCAACACTCCCGATGCATCTGGACTGCGGTCGAACGAGCGGTACTAAATAGCCTCCGGAACATGCAGGTTGTCAATCTTATCAGACTCGGCGAGATCGGCAAGGGTTCGCGTCACACGCAGAATCCGTCCATGTGCCCGCTAGCGAAGACGATGGCGGGCACGAGCCGCAACCCCACGCGATCGGATCGCCGTCGACCTTTCGGCGGGACGATGTTTGATTCGCAGCGCCGATAGCCGAAGCCTGATTCTGGCCCGTTTGAGCAGAGCGTGCGCCGGCTGATCCAGTCCACAATATCGTTTGAGTTGCCACGGCTTCAATTGAGTGTTCGTGTAGATACCGTCCTTCCGATCGCGAACTGGCATCGACGGCACCTCCAGAGGTAACTCCAGCCGGTCAAGCAGCGGACCGGACAGCTTCGCCCAGTAGCGGCGGATCTACGTGGCCAAGCAGACACAGGGCCTGGTCTAGTCCCCATAATAACCGCAGGGCTACGGGTTCATGGTGGCAACCCACATGAACCGCACAGAGTATTTAACCGACTTCCTGGCTTTCGTCAACGTGATGTAGCCGTCTTCCCGTGGCGGCCGCAATCCTTCCAAGACACCCCGTTTGAATTCCGGTGATTCATCGAGAAACAGCACACCGTTATGAGCCAGTGAGACCTCGCCGGGTCTCGGCACCGTCCCGCCACCGACGAGCCCGGCATCAGAGATACGGTGATGCGCAGCGCGAACGGGCCGCACCATCAACATGGACGGATCAGGCGCCGGTTGACCAGCGGCACTAGGCTCACGCGTAGTCTCAATGGCGTGGTCAATATCCAGCCGAGGGAGAATCGAGGACCGCCGGCTCGCCAGCATCGTCCTCCCGAAGCCTGGAAAGCCGACCATCACCATAATTACGTCCGCCAACTGCCGCGATTTCGAGCGCTCGTTTGACGTGATCCTGTCTCCGCACATCGCTGGAATCTTCATCCTCGACCGGCCGGCCGGACTCGACCATGCCCCGATTCGACAGGCACGGTGAGATCACGTGGCTCCCCTCAGAAACTCTACGGCCTCGGGGCGCGTATAGATTGGATACACACACCATCGACCAACGACGATTCGAGGCCGTTTTGAGCCGACCACAGCGACTCAAACCATTTCCGGCACGCTAAGCCGAATACCAACGATCCGATGATTGGTTTAACACATCCATCCAGCGAAAGTTTCCCGATCAGCACGCACCGGCTGAGCGCTTCTTGCGCAATCACTTCTTCGGTGACGAGAATACCGACGGCAATCGCCACATCGAGTCCCACCCCTTCCTTCTTGACACCAGCCGGGACACGATTGACCGTGATGCGTTTGGCGGAAAAGTGGAATCCGCTATTCTTCAGCGCGACACGGACCCGCTCACGGCCTTCCTTCACCGTCGCGTCGGGGAAATCGACGACGCGAAAACTGTGGAAGACCGTCGGTGATATCGACTTTCACATCAACGAGATAGGCATCGAGACCAACGAGCGCCACGCTCGTCACGTTGGCGAGCCTGCAACAATCTACCATTCCACGTTCAAAAAGAGACGCGATTATAGAAATTCTTCCAAACCATTTCAATGGAACGCCGTGCAGCATCGGCACTGACATTCGGTGGTTAAACGCGGTATACTCCATTCCTATGCGCCTCGGGCACCTCTACCCAGAGGAACCCTTGCCTCAGATCGCGTCGCGGCCGGCGCGAGGATTTTCCCTGGCCTTTCTTAGCATGGGGATGCTCGTGCTGCATACAACGATCGGCAATCTTCCCACTCTGCCATCTACGTTCGCCTCACCCATTCCCGTCCAAGCACCGCGATCCGGAAATCCTCCCTCCCCTCACGTCGGTGCGGCGATGGCCGTGCTCGCCACGCTGGAACAGGCACGCGTGCTCCCTCCAGAAGGCACTGCAGAAGCCAATCGGATCATCAAATCCGTCATCCAACTGCAAGCCCTGTTTACGAAAACCACGGACCCCTCCGTGCAGGAATTCATGCAGCGGGCAGTGGCACACACACAGAAAGATCAGACCGCGCGGGTGTTAGCGCAATTTCACTCGAGCGGCTGGACACCGGACGTACTGGAAGCACTCACCGATACGGCACTCCGGAGCCCGACAGAGGCACTTCACCGTCTAGAACCCGGACTCCGATCGGTCAATCTGTCGGTGGGCGATTTCAAATCCTTCATGAAGTTGGTGCGGGACGGCGAACAGGCGCTCACCGAAACTGGGAAGAACTTTCACGATGTCTTTATCTCCCACCGAAAATCGATGCCGGGAGCAGCAGGGCGGTAAGTAATTTGGGATGTGTATATTCCAATGTTGAATTAAACATTCACCATTAACTATTGAACATTGGGTGCGAAGGAGGGACTTATGGCGACGAAAGCCTACATCCTCATTAAGGTCAAAGCGGGGAAAACCAAAGACGCGGTCGCAGCCTTACAACGTATTCCCGGTGTCGAACATGCGCATCCCTGCTTTGGCCGACCTGACATTTTTGTGTTCATCCACGTGCAGGACGAACGAGCGCTTTCCGATGTCGTCATTACCAAGATTCACGCCATCGACGGCGTTGAAGAAACTGATACGCACATCGTGGCAGAGTAGTACTCACACACGTCACGTTATGCGTCAACCGTCAATCGGTGATGAAATAGAATCACCTCATCTACGAGTCACCACCTTCGTTTGACGAATGACGATTGACGAAAGGTTGCTCCACCCACGAGATGTGTGTGGGCATCGTGCGAGATTAGGGCAGCACAACCAACTCGCCTCCGGCCCCGGCTGACTGATAGCAGGCTTCTGCGATCTCGACGGCACGGCAACCATCTTCTCCAGTAATCGGCATAGAGGTGCCGTCCTCGATCGCTTGCAGAAATGCCGTGAGGGTGGCGAGGACCGCCTGAGAAGGGGGGCAATCCATCTCTTCTCTAATGTCCCCAGTGCCGCCGGTCAGACGCAGTCGGCGGCGGGGCCAATTCGCCTCCAACCGTCCCTGCGATCCGATCCAGTCGGCCAATCCCACGCGTTCACCGGGCCGCCGCGCGATGTCGAGCATACACACTGTTCCGCCTTGCGTTACAAGGTGCGCGGTAACAACCGTCTCCGGTGCGGCCGGAGGAGACTGATTCATCGTGCAGCGAACGTCCCGCACCTCTTCGCCAATCAAAAAACGTACCGCATCAAGCATATGGATACCAATCTCGATCAACGCGCCCCGGTGGCCATACCCGTCCGCATGGCCGGGGGCCGTGTGTCTCGTTTCGATATGACTCGTCAAGAACAGCCGTTCCGATCGCCCAATGAGATGCCGCCGTTTGTACAATTCCTGGATCGTAGCATCAAATCGTAACGTCTGCGCCGTCATGATTGGCGTACCGGCTTCACGAGCCGCGGCTATCATCGCACGGGCATCGCCGGCTGAGGCCGCTAATGGTTTCTCAATCAAGATCGGCTTACGGGCCCTTACAGCGAGCTGGCAGATGTCACGAGAAAAAACCGGAGGAGTCACGGCAATAACTGCTTCGACGGACGGATCATTGATAAGGGCGCGCGCCTCTCCATAAACGGCGATCGATCCCGCGCCAGGTAGATCGAACCCCTCCTCCGGACGTCGGCGACACACCGCCTTGAGCACAGCAGCTGGCACATCGTCCAGAAGGTGTCGGGCATAGCGCATCCCATGACGCCCCACTCCGATCAAACCGATTCCAAGCAGCTTCTTCATCTTCCCCCATATGCCTGATACACATTTCGGCAAGATTCATTCGCCAGACCGGTTCCCCACCACCGGCCATAAGCCATACGCCATTAACTCCGGATCTTCTGTCGAGAGAGGGGTCGTTGACATTCCCGCAAACGCCTCCCTATAGTCAATCCTATGACCACTACACAGACCGCCCCGTTTACCGTGCAACAAATCGGGACCGGCACCGCGCGATTTCCCAGCGGCGTGCCGATTCCCACACACACCGACCAAATGGTCGATCCCTATTTCAGAACTAGGATGCCGAAAGAACACCAGATCGACAGTCTGCTGTTCTGGCCACAGATCCACGGTATCTATCCCGGCTTGGTGCTCCTCCACGACTGGTGGGGGCTGACCGGACAAATGAAAGATCTCGGTGCTCGGCTGGCCTGCGAAGGGTATGTGGTCATCATTCCCAATCTCTATGGCCGGCAAGGCGGCATGGTCACGGCCAATGATGAGGTTGCAGCGGCGCTGATGGACAAACAGCACGAAGTGCAGGTGCTCACCGACATCAATTCCTGCTGTGAATACCTCAACACGCGCACCTTCGCAAAACGGAACATCCATGGCGTTGTCGGTTATGGGATGGGGGGCACGTACGCATTGCAATTCGCCTGCGTGCGAAAACGGCTGCGGGCCGCTGTGTCGTACTATGGGAAGACGATGCAGCCGCTTGAATTGATGAAGAGCCTCGCCTCGCCCCTCTTATATCACCAAGCCGGAAAAGATTCCTGGGTCACGACTAGTGACGTGGAATCGTTACGCGTCGCTGCAGGAGAATATGGAAAGACCACTGAGATCCATGTGTACCAGGACGCGGCTCAGGCATTTTGCAACGAGATGAAGCCGGCTGCCTATCGCGCTGATGCGACGACCTTGGCCTGGGAACGCACCGCCATGTTTCTCAAGACCTGCTTCCAGGGAACGTAACCACAGGCCCCTTCCCGTTTACCTCAACGAGTACGGCGATGGACAGGATCGGATCTTCTCAGCAAAATGTGCTTACCCGAGCCCGCATACTAACGGTAACCCTGTGCCTCACCATGCCGATTGCTGCCACTGCCGCCGACCATGGCTCACCGGCAGCGCTGTCCGATGTGGTCGCTGAACAGGCACCCCAGCTAGCCACCGTCGATTCAAACACCGCCGCCATGACGCTGTTCACCTCGACGATCGGTCCTTCGATCGGATTGAAGGATACGTCGGGCATTCTAAGTGCCACAAGCCTGTCCGCCAAAACCAGGTCCGACTTGAGGCTCGCCGAATTGTCTCAGTCCGTCCATGAACTTGTCGCAGCGCTTGCAGCCTGGCGGTTGGCCGAGTCGATCTATCACGCTGAGTCACCAACGCAGGCAGTGGCTGCGGCTTCTCCTGTACAGCGAGACTGGTTGAACGCCACGACTCGCTTGACGATCCTCGCTGATTTTTTTCGGCTGGCCGACGCTGCCTCTCTCTCTGAGACATCATCAGCCATCTCACAGATACAACAGCCAGAGCTGCTCGTGGCAGCCCACAGACTGACCACCGACGCGCAGCGACAGGCACTGGCTGCGTGGTCATCCCTGCACGAATGGAAAGACCGCGTCAGACAAACCAGAGGTCTAGCCCGCCTCTGCGGAACATGGCAATGGATCATTCACAATCACCACAATCACCAAGAACAGAAAATGATCATCGCGTTTCCTCCGGCTGGGCAGACACCACCCAATGTGTCAATACCAGCCGAAGCTATCGTCCTCGGCGACAGCATCTATTTGCGATGGGAGGAACGGGGATACGTGCAGGAAGACAGTCTGCTCTTCGTCACGGAGGGCCACAAACGGGATGAGCCTGATCAACCGATGAAGCTCGAAGGATCCTTTGCGAATAACACCGGGGGTTGGGGACCGATTAACGCCAAACGGATAGCCCAGTGCCAGCCTTAAAAGCCTGCGCTTATGGCTGATAGCTGATAGCTTTTGGTGAAGGGGGGGACGGCGAGCATTCCTTCCCGTGCTATACGCCCTAACCTATATACTTTTCTTTTCCTCACCGGTCCCTCGCCACAGCCGCCACCCCAACAGGCCCCAGCCGATGATAAACATTACGCCTCCCAGCGGTGTGATCGGTCCCATCCACTTCTGCCCTGCTAGCGCGATTCCGTAGAGACTGCCGCAAAACATCACCATCCCGACGGCAAAAATCCATCCGGCGTTCGCCAACCGAGGGTCACCGAAGAGCCTCGTCGCCATCCCAGCCAGAATCATCCCGAACGCATGGTACATCTGATAGCGAGTACCCGTATCATAGGCAGCTAGCATCGATGGCTCTAGGACAGCCTTCAGCATGTGTGCACCAAACGCCCCGGCGGCAACCCCGACTCCGGCCAAGAAACAACCACCCGCGATCAACCGCCGCGATGATGCATTCACATCCATAATCGTTACTCCTTAAGACCAGTTATCTCATTGAACAAGGCGAAGCGATCATACGCGATCGTGCACCAATTCGCCATGCGATCATAAGTGAAAGAGCAGACCCTATCGCACTACGCCACTGGAGGAGTTTTGTCATCACATCCGCTTGATCGAACAATATAGCCCATAGGCTTGGGCCACAATCCCGGTTGCCACCAATCCCAGGGCGGTTTGAAGCCAATGTGACGCAGGAGAATCGAGGCTGTCCATACCGACAACGAACCCCAGAGCGATGGCGACGATGCCGGCGGATCGCGCAATGATGCCCCTGAGGCGCCAATTCGGTGCTGATGGATGTGTGGGAGGCACGATCCGTAAGTCTAATGCCCACGAGTGGACAAGTTCAATCGCACTTCCTCGTGCGTTCGCCCCCTGCTACATCCCAGCTTCAACGAGGTCGCGATTGGACGGTGCGTAGCAGAGAACTGCATTGCGTCAGTGTGCGTCATTCTAACTAATTTCTCATGTCCTACTAATCTTCTTTTCATGTTGCCTGATTATGGTCTAGACACGGGGAGAAGATCGCTGAAATCCATGAGGGACAATCACAATCTTCAGCTAACAGGACGGATCCTTCACAAGAAAGGAGACACTATGACCGACGTGACGACATCCACCTCCATCGTCGTGAGCCCCGTGCGCCGCAGCGTGAAGCGGTTATCACCAAACCATCTCGAGGGTTTGGCTTTTCGCCTGTCCATCTTTAAGGCGGATTGCTGGGGCCGTCGGGCGGGCTTTTACGAACGGCACCGCGACTACTTTCCTCGGCTATTCGCCGGCCGATTCGTCGCTCGATGCCGTGAGTTGGAGGCCAGCTACCGGGAACTCGCCACGGCGCTCTTCGGCCTTGCGGCTCACGATCAGATGGTACCAGTCCGAGCGATTACCTCACCGCGAAGGCAAGGGCAAAGGCTCTCACTGTCTCACCGGCTTACCTTGACATCGATGCGGTGAACAGTTTCAGCGTTGACGAGGCGGCCAGGAACCCATGCGGTCATTCCTGGCCGCAGAGCACGTCCGACAATGCGTGATTGACGCTTGCGGGTTCAATCGGCAACCAGGCGTCTTGATCCACATAGCCGTGAGACGCCGTGCCGGTCCCCATATGGGAGGGAAACTCGACGTACTCGAGTACGCGTACCCGTTGACGCTCACAATCGAGTTGTTTCAGGGTCTTCGTGGAAAAGAACCGGGGCGGGCTCATCACACCTCCCTGCATCATCTTATAATCGGTCAATTGCCAGACCGTTGCGAATGGTCCCTCCCGGCTGATCGTGTCAGGATCGATGTAGATGGACCTCAGCCCTGGATCGAGATAGTCCTTCTCGACCGCGACCCATTCTGCGTAGGCCGATTCACCGGTGAAGACGATCGACATGAGACAGAGCGTCCATAACAGCTGACGCACTCGATCAATCAGAGCTGGCCCAGAATAAATTAGTGCGACATCGACGAAAACCGGCAGGGAGGAGGACTCAGCTTTCAAACACATGGCCGCATTTCAGACAATGCAGCTTCGAACCAATTGTGCTTTTCCAATCTTCCAACTGTTTCATGTAGGCCTTATTCTTCCAGATTCCATAACCGCCCCACACGCTTAAAAAACCAACAGACGACAGCAGATTCGCCATCTCTGTTCCCGATTCTGACATCTCCGGCGAGGTCATGGAGAGCATGATGCCGATATTGACGGGCACCGCGAGAAAAAATCCCTGCACATAGGCCCATGGTTGCTTCGGTGGCTTGTATTGTTGGGCCAACCCGCTCTTTACACCAGCCACGGCGTCCTGCTTCACAATATCGCCGATCCGTTTTGCATCGTCAGCTTTACAGGACGGACATGTGTGCTTGCCAGCCATCACCACCCCCCCCTCAGCACATCGTGAGGATCCCGTCTCAGCTCTCACTTGCAATCATAATACTTTTCCCGGAGCGATGCCAATCCCTCCGTTAGGCAGGCGACCCAAGCTCGCCCCTCTACCTTCTACGATCGGGCTTCCAAAGTTCCAGGTCCTTGGCCTACAATGCTACCCGATCACATCGTCCGAAAGAAGGTCTCAGACCGCTGGCACTCCCTCGCACTGAGGAGATATGACCCCATGCGCATGTTTCAAGTACGGCAAACAATCACGTATGAACTGACCCTCGCAGCGGGAACCGAACAGGAAGCCATTCTGAAAGCCAAGGGTATCCCGCTTGCGCAATGGACCGCCGATCCGGATGAGGTCGCCGCCGAGTTGGTCGATGAAACGGATGAAATTGACGAATACTGACAGATCATCGAACGCAGCGGTTCGCGGAGTTCTCACGCCACACCCGCGCACTCAGTCGAATCACTTGTTCCTGCAGGCCTACGTCCGCACCAATTGGGCCAGCGTACCTTTTGGAATCGACGCCTAATTTGATCCCACGGCTCGCTCATAGCCGGCCTTGCCTGTACCCATCTGCCCAGCACACTGGGTCACCGCCACAAGCCGAAATTGTTCGTTCGTGCAATCGTGCTTTTCCCGGGCGAGCGAAGATCACGAGGTGCCGGCCCCTCGTGTGTGGGCTACGTTGAGATCGTCCAGGATCCAGCGCCTCACTGTATCGCCAGTCCGTTGACGGAATCCTCGATCAACATACTCCGTGGCGTTGGCATTACGGTCGATCTGCAGCCACTCCGCGTCGAAGGAAATGGCGCTCACTGGCTGCAGCCCAGCTCCGAAGGAGAAAACCGCGGGAAGCACGCGGAGAAGGAATGGCCCGACAGAATTCATGACGCCCTCACTGTCGAAGGGCTGCTCGAGAGGGAAAACCGAATAACGCCTTGCTTACATTCTACGACTGAGTCGGTTCGCCCAACTTCTTCACCACACAATCATTGAAGGCCATGCGCCGGTGATAGGTGGTCCAGAACCAGTTGTACTTCTTCACCATGTCCAACTCATCTACGTAGTCATGGCACCGCTTGGCCTGCGTCTCGCTGGCTTCGAGTGGCGATGTCATGACCCATGCCCCTACTCCAATGGCGGAAAAAAACAGCCCAATGCTCGCAACGAGCACCACAAGACTCTTGATGTTCATGCATCCTCTCTATCTATTCGTGTGCAGCTGCTCCCGACGTTGAGTGGTGCCGGAGGCCGGAATCGAACCGGCACGGGCCTTGTGAGCCCGAGGGATTTTAAGTCCCTTGCGTCTACCAATTCCGCCACTCCGGCACACCAGCGTCACGGTCACGTCATGTATAAACCGGTTAGTCTTGAGGCAGGGCCATCCATGTCTCAACCGGCGGGACTGTAACATCGGGGTCAACCGTATTCAAGCGGTCATGGAAGGGCTCGGGAGGGATGCCGAGTGAGAAGCACGGCCGCCGGCCTGAGCGAGCAATCAGTGCCAGATCGGCAGATGCGAACCGTTTCACACCTCAATTCAGCATCGCAGCAAGGATCGGTGGCTCTTCGCAGGGTTTGACAATCTCGTTCCAGTGATTGATCACGTCCTTCACCCCGGCCTGAACAGAGCGGCTCATTCGAAGGGCTTGGACCTACGCCTTCTTCGCATAGCAGATCAGGTCTCGGCGTGTTTGGACGCCTGACTTCGGCGCAAAGAGAAGCTCGAGACCGGCCCCGAGGACGACGCCTCCTGCGATCATTGCTGCAACCTTGGCAACCTGTTTCCCCTGCTCTGACATGGCAAACCTCCTTTCGGTGTTGCACTGACTTGATGACCGTATATCGATGATCTCACGCTTGAGCAGCAATCGCGCCAGATACAACCCGCTTGCATCCCGATGAAATATTTTCGCTCTAGCTCAAACGATTAGGCACGCCTCATAACGAGTCTCGTTTTACCAAGAGTTTCTGGTACAGTTGTTTCAGAAATCTAACGGTCATGTATCTACATGATCCCCACCATACCGCTTTGCTTGAATATTATCCCGCAGGCCACCCGGTCACCAATCAACTTGCAATGGGCACACTCCTCCCATATGATCCGCTCCTGCCAATGCAGGAGGCCGAGTGGGTTCATTCGCCGCCATTCAGTTTCCCGATATCGATCCAGTCTTTTTTGCGCTCGGCCCGGTGCAATTCCGCTGGTATGGATTGATGTACTTGATTGGCCTGTCGGCCGCCTACCTATTGATCAAACGAAAAACGTCTCGCATGGGCTTGCCCATTCCGCCGGATCAGGTCTACGACATGGTGGTCTTCGCGGCCTTGGGTGTGTTTCTCGGAGGACGACTCGGTTACACCCTGTTTTACAATTTCCCGTACTACTCGGAACATCCTCTGAAAATCATTGCCGTTTGGGAAGGCGGCATGTCGTTTCATGGCGGCCTGCTCGGCACGATCGTGGCCTTGCTCTGGTTCAGCAATCGAACTGGAATCCCCACCTATACCGTTGCGGATTTAGCCGCAGCCGTCACCCCCATCGGGCTCGGATTCGGCCGGCTTGGCAACTTCATCAACGGTGAGCTCTACGGAAGGGCCACAGACGTAGACTGGTGCATGGTATTCCCCGGAGCCGGCCCCGCCTGTCGGCATCCATCCCAGCTCTATGAAGCCGGGCTTGAGGGTCTATTGCTGTTTACCGTCCTATGGATCATCGGACGATGCACGCCGCCTCCAGGGACCATTTTTTGGAGTTTTCTGAGCGGCTATGGCCTCTGCCGGTTGTTCGTAGAATTGTTTCGAGAGCCGGACCAGCACATAGGTTTTATGTTCAGCCAGATCACCATGGGGCAAGTGCTCTCCGTACCGATGGTACTGATCGGTCTCGTCATGCTGACGTGGGGATTGTCCAAACACAGACGTGAGGGCTGAATCCTCAGTGCTGAGAAATCAGCGTTCAATCTTTACAAACTCAACTCTCAGCACTCACACTTCAGCACTGTTTTTTAGTAGGGCATATCGTCATCATCTAATCCGACATGGTGTCCCAGTTCATGGACCACCGTGTTGTAGACCTCTTGCGTCACTTCCTCCGGAGTGTCACACAGGCGGAGGATCGGTCCGCGATAAATCGAAATCTTCGCCGGCTGCGCCCCCCCGGCCATAAAAAACGATTCTTCGGCCAATGACTGGCCTTGATAGAGCCCTAAGAGATCATCTTCACCGCCGATCTCCAGATTCTCCAACACGTCTTGCGGCGGTTCCTCCTCCACCATGACCGCGACTGACTCCATCAGCTTGGCATAGGAAGGCGGCAGATTCGCAATCGCCTGTTGAACCAGCTGCGCGAAGGCTTCCGGTGAAATATCTCGACGTCGCGTGGCCGTCACGATCAGCACTCTCCGCTACAGTTTCACACGCACCCCGGGCCGCAGAAAAACGAACTCAAATGAGGCCGTTTCGCCTCGCAGACACTGCCCAGCCGCGGCACGATATGCTTCTGCCTGTGGCGCATAGTACTGTGCCCGCGCCGTAGCTTCGCCGGCTGCAATCTGATCGGTCTTATAATCTACGATCCAGAGCCTTCCATCTAGACGATACATCAGATCGATCACTCCTTCCATCACCTGCCCTTCGCGCCAGGGAATAACGAAGGGGATTTCCCGGCCTAAGATTGTCGCGTTCCGCATACGCCGATACCATTCCGACGACAAGAACGAACTGACAATTGATCTCAGATCGTCCCGCACCCCTTCCAAACAATCCTCCTCAAGGGGAATGCAGGAACGGCAGAGCAACTCGAGTTCCATAACAGATGGCGGTGTCGCTCTACTAAAATCCCACCGTTCAAGAAGCGCATGAGTGCAGATACCGACGAACCGCCCATGCCCTTCCGTTGTGTACTCTCGGCTTCGTACCGTTTCGCTAGCGCGTCGATCGTCGTGCATCCCTGATGGAGTCACTTGTCGAGGCAGACTACGGATCTCCGTTCGGCGCGTTTGCCTAATGACATACCGTTCGATCCACGTCGGCAACGAAAGAGCTGCAACAGCGGCTATGGCTTTGTGAGGCTTTTGCCGGCTGGTCGTCACTACGGGGATGATGGTGCAGGTCATGCGGGCGGCACCAACCTCGATAGCAGCGCCTTCTTTCTCGAAAGCTTCGCTCCCAACTGCTCCTTGCAGCATCCCCAGCACCGAATCGCGCCCGAGCTTTTGGACAAGACCACCGGAGAGGACCAACAGATCGCGAGCTCTCGTCATCCCCACGTATAACAGCCGCCGCTGTTCTGCTTCCTCACGCGCCGCCCTTTTATTTCTTACAAGGATCGATCCCAGATTGCGCTGGGATCCTAGCAACACCCCATAGCACCCACTTGACCAGTCATACTCCACGGACGGCCCCTTGCGGGGAGGTCGCACGCCTTGATGCACCCCGGGAAGAATAACGATCGGAAATTCGAGTCCCTTGGCCTTATGAATCGTCAAAATTCTCACGGCATTGAGCGACGCTTCGGCCAGCGTGCTTTCCGCCTCGTCCGGTTGATCGTCGAGACGCTCCAGCATCATATCCACGAAACCTGTCAGCGTGAGATGCGGCCGATCGGCCACTTCCTCGGCCATGTCACGCGCCTTGAGGAGATTCGCCACGGCTTGTTCGCCGTGCAGCGACGCTGCGGCCAATTCGAGGACCGGCAAGCGTGCGAATATCAGATCGAACACATCCGGAACCGGACGGCGCTTCGCGAAATGATGCAATTCTGTCAGCCGTTCATAGAATGTTCTCACGATAACGGCCTGTGGATGAGCCCAGCGTGCAAGCGCCTCCGGCCTGGCGATGTCCAAGGCATCCAGTTGCCGCAGCGCGAGCAAGTCCCGATCCGCCACGCCGCCGAGTGGCGATCGAAGCAGGCCCACCATGGCGATATGATCGTGCGGATTGTCGAGCACGCGCAACAGATTCACCAAGTCGATGATTTCCTGCCGCCGATAAAAATGCTTCTCTCCGTCTGTTAGATATGCGATATCCCATCGGCGGAGCGCATCCAGATAATCCTGAGCCTGGGTCAACTTTCTAAAGATCAGCGCAATATGCCCAGGTTGAAGAGGACCTGGTTTCCGGTCACGGTCGAAGACGGTCATACCGGCGAGCAATTCCTCTTTGATCCAGCGAGCCAACTGGTCGGCCTCTGCGCGCGTGGCGGCGGCCGTGTCGAAGTCCTCCGCCTCGGACTCGGCGGTGACAAGCCTGATCTGCACACCAGAGGAGGAGAGTTCTGGCTTCCGTTGTGGCTGCGCAAATAGCCGTTCGTTCGAAGGTTGAATATGCGCTTCGGCGACAAATAGCCGATCAAACAGGTTGTTGACCACCGACAGCACTGCCTCATCGCTGCGAAAATTCGTCACAAGCGAATGGACGGTTCCTCCGCCCGCGACAATCTTGTCTACAACTCGCTCAAACGCTTCGATATCGGCACGACGGAACGCGTAAATCGATTGCTTGGGATCGCCGACGATGAACAGTTTGCCCGGCTCTAATTCGAGATCCTGCCAGGCCTGTTTCGCACTGCCCAGACGCTCTGCTAGATAAAGAACGATTTCGTATTGCGCCGGATCCGTATCCTGGAACTCATCCACGAGGATGGCACGATAACTGTGTTTGATCCTGGCTCTGACCAGCGGATGGTCGCGCAGCAACGATTTGGTGCGAGTCAGAAGCCCGTCGAACGAAATCCACCCGGAGGCCAGGAAGGAATGTCTGACCCCGCTAAGAAACGGCCCCAGCAATTCAAACAGATCGCTCATGTAGGGTTGATTCACCGACAGCAGTTGTTGCACAACGGACACCACCACCTTGGTCTCAGCAAAGGCCCGTTCGTCCCAGCCGCCAGTCGGTTTGCCGATATCCTTTGCCAGAAGTCTACGGTCGTTATCGGATAGCCGCTCGATGCCCATTACCCCATGATCCAGCGCCAACGTGAGACATCGAGAAGCGGCAGATAGCATTTCATCTACCTTCACCTGCTTGGTCTTCGCGCGACCGGCCGACAACTTATCGGCTGTGGCGAGCAAATGCTCCAACCAGTCGCGAACCGAACCGTCGATCGACGCCGCCCGGCATTGGCTCGCAAGCTCATGGACATCGATGGATTCGCCGGCCAGTGTGACGGCCAGATCATAGAAGTCATCGAGACTCGTCCCGGCTAGCACCCTCCTCCATTGCGCATGATGCTGCCCCGCCGCTCCGAGTTCCGCTGCCAGCCAGGCCTGCCACCGAGAATCGAACAGCTCGGTGAATCGTGTGCCGTCGTCTTCTTGGAACATCGGATCCAGGCCGGACTCCAGCGGATGCAATCGCAAGAGATGCGCGGCAAAACTGTGCAACGTCCCGATCTGGGCCTTTTCAAACTGCCCGAGCGCCCGTTCGGCGCGTTCCTTCACCTGATCGAACGACAACCGATACCGCGCGCGAAAGAGCCCCGACAGCGACTCATCGACAGATTCAGCGAGTTTGGTCAATTCTCGACGGAGCCGCTGTTTCATTTCCATCGCAGCCTTGTTGGTAAATGTCAGCGCCACAATCTCGGTGATCGCCAACGGCTGCGGCTCCCGAATCAAAAGATTAAGCATCCGATTGACGAGAATCGTGGTCTTGCCCGTGCCAGCCCCAGCTCTCACAACCACATTCCGGTCCCATGTCGTTTGAGCGAGAATCCGATCCTGGGCATCCGACAGAGGCGCGCCCTCATTCATTCTGCACCTGTAGCTTTCGCAACCGGCGCAGCGCCCTTGCTTGCGGTGAACGGTAGGACCTCCACCATGCGGTGGAATCGTAGTGGCGACAGGCAGCGGAAAACACGCACTGGTCGCAATAGGCATCCGGCAGGATAAAGAACTCTTGCCGCGCGATGCCCTGCACGAGGGTTCGAATCGTTTGCGTGATCATCTCTCCGGTCTTGCCTGACAGACTTACGCGCTTGAAGATCGACCGTGCAATCGGTGGATCCCAGCGTGGGGCCAGATATACAAATTGCACTTCAGCCGGCACAGGCTGAGCGGGTAACACCATGGAGGCATACAACGGAGGCTGGAGCCGTGCCCCCCTGGTTGCGCCTAACACCAAATTGCGATCTTTAGGGTCCATCTCACTTCCCTGCTTGAACTTGTAATCCACGATCCGAAGATCCGGCGGATTCAGCCGCACGTCGAGACGGTCCAGTGTGCCGTGAATCTTGAGGCCCGCTGTCTCGCCTCCCAATAAAACCAACCCCTCTGCTTCAACTTCAAACGCCTTCGGCCTGTAGCCAGTCTTTCGATAGTCCTCGCGATCCAACTCGGTGGCAAGAGTGACTAATGCCACGACTTGTTCTTGTGCCATCGTCCACAGCAGCGCATGCCCTGTCCCGCTCGTGACTGCATGGCCGGCGAAGACCTCGGCGGTTGAATCGACGATGACTTGCCGCACGGTTGAACAATCAATTTCGGCTTCCGGCCACTGTCCGGCAATCAACCGCTCATAGCTAAGCCGCAAAGCGGCGTGGATAAGGGTGCCCAGCGTAAGCGCCGGAAGATAATCCCGGCGCATGACCCGGATCGGTTCAAGGTGCAGCCGTTTTTCCGCAAAGTATTGAAAGGGACAAGTCGCATACCGCTCCAGCGACGTCGGCGACAACTCCTGCTGATCGGACGGCGCATCCAATACGCTGCGTGTGCCCACCATGCCGTCGAACGGTCCTAGGTCTTGAGAGTCACGCTCCATAAGGTTCAGAACCGCCAGACCATGGTCGAACAACGCACGAGGCTGCCCCACAAGATCGAGCAGGGGCCCAACTTTTTGCTCGTGTAACAGCAGATTCAAGGCGAGGTCCTGCGCTGGAAGCACTTCCTGAATCACCGATTGGGAAGCAACCCGTTCGGTCAATCGGCGCGCTACAATGCGTTCAGGACTTGCGACAAAATACGGGTCCCGTTGCGCCGTGGCCACGAAAGCCGACGGCGCCATGACATGGCCTGTTTCGTCGGCCCGCTGATAGGAGAGATAGAGCCGATTCGACGCGGCGCGGCTTAGGAGTTCGAAGAGAAGCCGCTCTTCTTCATGGCCCGACTGCTTCTCATTGATCAGAAAACCCAGCGTGGCCCCCAGCACTAACCGATGCCGGTCCCGCAAAAATGGATCTTCTCGGACAATGCGCGGAAACAGCTGTTCGTTGAGGCCCATCACGAAGAGCGCACGAAACCGCAGACCGCGGGCCTGCATGGCATCGAAGACCCACACCCCTCGATGGGGAGTGCCTTCGATGGGAAGCGTCTGGTCTTCCAACCCTAGCCGAAAAAGTTCCGTCCACTCTTCCCACGTAAGATCGGCACCGACCTGGTCCAGCTCCGACAATCGAGCAAGCGTGTGCGCGACGGCTTTACCGATATGCAGCTGACCCGTCTCATCCTGAGCCTCCGGCGACTCCGCGCCTGCCCAGCCCGGAATCACGAAATGCCCCTGGACCAATTCGATAAACGTAGCGGTCAACTGTCCAATCGATCCGCGCCGAGGCAGACGGTGACAATCGTGAATCACGTTCATCACAAGATCCGAGAGGAGCGCAACTTGTTCACGATCATGCACAGGCATCGCGCTTGCGCTGCTGTCTTCTTGATCGACAGCAGCCTCCATAAGAATAGATGCAGTCGTCGAACCTGCTAGCCGCGCCCATTCAACTGATCCCTTTGTAATGCCCAGCGTCGTGACCGCACGTCGCCACTGATCAGGCCGACGCTCAACCACCGGATGCCCATCTCCAGATCCTCGATAGAACGGCGAGGCCACCACGTCCAAAACAGCCGATCGTTCGAAGTCGTTCGACGGAAGCGACGCCAGTTGCAACAGCGCCTTTACAAGCGGCTCTCGTACCAACGACCGTCCCGCGGTGGAGGTGAAGGGCACGAGATGCCGATCGAACACGGATTGCAGTTTAGTCCGATAGAAATCAAACGAACGTGCGATCACGCCGATATCGTCGAATCGATAGCCATGGACTTCGACGAGCGTCAAAATCTCCCGACACACAGCGGCCAGTTCTTCCTCCGCCCCGATGACGCTCGTGACGGACAGTTCGACCGGAGTGGATGAAGTACCGGCGGAAAACGCTGTGTTCCGATCTTCATGTATATCCGCCAGCGGCAGCAGGCATCGTTCGAAATACCGGCGGGAAAAATCATAGGATCGGCCAGGCCCCAACGGGACATACAGCGTCGTCTGCGTACATTGTGTGATCGATTGGAAGAAGGACAGCTGAACTTGTAATAAATCGTAAAATCCGTAGAAATACAGACGCGTGAAGCGAGTCAGCATAGTCGATCGAGAGAAATCCTGGCCAAGCGAAGCGATTAAATCATCCGGAGAACCCACCCCCAGCGACCGGCTTCCTTCGATAACCGCAGCTTGCATGGTAAACAGAGCTTGTAGCCAAGAGCGGTCGTCTTCCTCGAAGAGTCCTTCCGTCACGGCCCTCAACGCAGTGACCGGATCCACCACCGCATCCTTTAGGTCTCGTACCGTGGTCCACAACCCTTTCCAGGTCCCTGGAGAAGGTGGTAACTTCGCCGCCGCTTCCAAACCCGGCAGCTGCCGGTTGACCACCTGGCGAAGGAGTTGCTCGAAAAAGAAATCGTCGACCAGCTGTATTGGCGGGATCGGTTGCCCGCTTCGAACCAGATCGTCCCGCAGCCGCAACGCGAATTGATGCAACGTCAGCACATGGAGATTGAGCAGCGGGAGGCTTGATTCAATAGCCAGAAATCGTTTCAGCCGATCGGCAAGCGAAGCGGAAGGAACGATGACGGCGAGCAGTGCAAACGGGTCATCGTCCTTGAGCGCACGCACATCTTCGACGAGTGCGTGATCGAGAACTGGATGGAACGGCCCGGTGACGATCTTCAGCATGGGAGAAGACGTCAATCATCATTCGTCAATCGAGAGAACCATACCAATCATTGTCTCCTGTACGATTGATCTTTGATGGATGACGCATGACGAGGGTCTACCCTGTTTCCGGCCCCAGTAATTCGCCGTTACAATCGATGCAGGCCCAGTCACCGTCGATGAATGACATGGGATCCCCGCAGATCGGGCAGTCCGGCGGTGGACCTTTGGCAATGAGGGGGAGAAGATCTGGGAGTTCGTTCTCGTCTTGTTCCATGCTCCCCTACCCTTCCCGTTGTTTAAGTTTCAATTGAATGGCTTTTTCGGCGCTTTCCCGACTCGGGACACCGACAAAGGTCAATCGGCCATCGATAATGGTGGCGGGCACAGCACGAACTGAATGGCGATCGGCCAATTCCTGTCCATCTGTCGTCGTGATATCAACTTCCCGATAAGAAAAACTGTACTTCACTTTGAGCTGCTTCCACAGGCTCTTGGCCGACGGACAGGCTCCGCAACTGGGTGACACAAGTAATGTGATATTGGGCATAGTGGGATAGAATACGGTACCGGTTTAGGCTCAGGCTCCGAGAGAGCGAGTCAAGTGCTTCTGAAACTCAACCTCGACCTACGCCTTTCTTGATCGGATCTTAGCACCGCCAGAAAACAGGGCGCAAGGACAGTATGTGCCATTAGGACTCATCACCGACAAATCTCATTGATACTGGTTCGCAAGTCCAAAGACAATACCGCGCACCTCGGCCATGCGCAGATCATGTCCAAACTGAAACAGGACAATCGATGAGCCCAATCCGTGCATTTAAGATGAGCACGCTAGTGGAGGGAGCGGTGCGTCAACCGCCTGGTCGTTGGTCAAGACTGAATCGAGCTGGAGACTCACCTTATCCGCCGCCTCCGACCACTGCCCACGCAGGTGGTTCGTTGGATACACGATTAACAATCGAGCCGTGGCATGTTGTGACAGGTACTGGTGCGCCACTGACAGGGCAACCCGCGTTTTGCCGGCAGCAGGCGTAGCCATCACCGGAAAATCGTTCGACTGGGTGGCACACAGCGCCTCCAGGGCTCGGCGCTGCCAATCCCGAAGGGGCGCAGTCCATGCGGGCAAGGTCTTCATCACCAGTGTGGGGGCGTCTGCGTGAGGTAGCGAGTGCCTGCGGGCTAATCCAACCAATCCTTATCTTTGAGTTTCCCCGGTAGATACTTCTTCGTGAGGTATTGGAAATCTTTGTTCGCCAGCGCGTCAAGTTCGTACTTCAAGCCGCTCGCCAGCATCCGCTTGATCTCCGCATGCCAGGCCGGCTTCTTAAACCATTCATAATTCATCAGCTCCTTTGCGCGCGCGATGTCCTTTTCGTTGAGCTTAATCCCCACGTTACGCGGCAAGCCGTACCGTTCTGGATCGGCGCTGGATAGCCCGATGAACTTGGCCTTCGGAATCGCTATGCGCTGGCTTTCGAACGCCAGATTGATCGAGCCCTGTTTGATAACTGAATAGATGTAGTACCCCCACGGATCGTTATCAACCAACACATAGACTGGCAGCCGGTGCTCTTCATGAAGACGCCTCGCCAAACGGCGCACGCCGCGTGGAGGCTGACCGTTGCCAGTCAGAAGCACACAGTTGTAGCGTCGCCAGAACTTGTCCTCCGACAGCCGGTTCCATTGGGTACCTTTCTCAACCAGCAGCACAAAATCTGCCGTGCAGCGCCGGATCTCCAAATATTCCGGTTCAACGATGGACGGAACCGAGTAGCCCCCTTTGCCCAACTTTGAGCAATCCACGCGATCACCGTCGTCGCCGAACACGACCGGCCCCACAATACTGCCGCTGTTCTCTGCTCGCACGTGCAGTTCTTCGCGCAGCGCCGCCAGCGACACCTCCAGATCCTCGATCACGGGATCGGATTCGTCCTGGGTATCGAACGTATTCTCTTGGGAATCCTGGATGGTATGTTTTGTCCGGTAATAGATTTCGCGCAACGAGGTGGTGAGCTCGGCCCGCTGTAATTCCGCCAAGGCATCGGCCACCAGCACGGTCTGCATGAACTTCTTAGCCATGCCGACGTTGAAAAACGAGCGCGTCTGCTTCTTACCGCCCATCTCGATCAGGCCCTTGCGTGGATTGAACGACACGTTCGAGAGGGCACGGATGGGAATCGAGAACGCTGGATCCTTCGAGCGCTCCGCTGCCGTCACTACCACATCGGCCAACCCAATCAGCTTCTTTTCCACCGGAGTCGTCTTGTGCTGCTTGGGCGCCATGACGATTAGGTCTTTTCTCGCAGTCGAGAAACCGTGGATGGCTTGTGTGGCTTCTTAGGTTTGCCTGCCCTCTCAAAGAGCGTCATCTGCGAGGCCTTTTCCTTGGATGGTTTGCCTTCTTTCTTCTGTCCTTTGGCCGGCTGTTTTCCTGTTGCGTTGACGTCTCTGGCAACCGGTTGCTCATCGCGGAGGCAAACCGGTTCTGCTTGAGGCGCCGACGAGACCACATCCGTCTGCACCGGATTGGTCAGATCCTCCTCGCCCTCAACCCCTTCTTCCGTCACGATGATGGAATTGGGTAGCCCTTCAGGACTGGCACCGGTTTTTCCAAGCGCCTCGTCAGTTTTCGCCCCACCGGTCCGCGAATTTGCGATTTTTGTGAGCTGCCCTTTCAATTTCTCTTTAGGCAATTTGCCGCCTTTGAGCCGATTGCAGGCCTCGACGACTTCTTCGATGTACAGCTCAAAGATATTTCGCCGCCGGTACTCGCTGGCCGCCCGTTCCCTTCGGCGCAAGAAGAGTCCTAATCGTCGGCCGCACTCGCGCAATGCCAGGGTGATCTCTTTCTGAATTTCATCGTAATCGGCGATGGCTTCTTTCGACTCGCTCGTGAATGGTACCCACACCGAAGCCATGTGAACAAAAATCACCAGTGGGCCGACCGGCAAAGCCCCGCGCGGCTGCACGACACCGTAATTCTTCCAGGTCGTACTCAGCACGGCTTTGAACATCGAACAGGCGGACTGCTGGTAGAGCAACGGCACGCGGTTGGCGTAGCGAATCACGCGCGCGAGCTCCGAGCCTTCCTCCTCGTGTTCGCCTTCGGCCTTTGGCCCAGCCGCTTGCTTCAGCTTGTTCTGGTTCTCCGGTCTGTTCCCATAGGCAAGCCCGGTTTCGATGATGAACGGATTACCCCGATAGACCGCCGGTGGCCGACTCACCGCCGTATAAAATTCACCTTTGATCTGTTTGTAGAGGCCGGAAAGAATCGCCTTCTCGCCGATCGGAGAAATGCAATTGGTCGGCGGCGCCATGATCTTCGTCTCTTGGATCGTCCGGTAGAACGTTTCGGTGGCGGACCCTTTGAGATCTCGCGGCCTCGTATGCGCCGGCACTTTCGCGGCCTTGCACATCTCGTCGGCAAGTTGCGGCGACACTCGGCAAAAATCGCTCGCCACAAATCCGGACACCGAATGGCTCTTCGTGTCTTGCAGCATCTTGAGGAACATACCAAACTCGATACCGTAGGGATGGGGCTTGATCTCGCGCGGGGACGGCGGCAACTCATGATACGTCCGAGGATAGCCTTTCACCTCCCCTTCCGGCGTGTGATAAGTCAGCTTCACGTGGGGATTGGCGATGGACGTTTGCTCCAGCCACTCATCCACCGAGGCCCGGCCTTTCTGATACTTGCCTTCGACTTCGAGCATAACCTGGGTACCGCGAGGTTGGGACCATTCGATCTGCTTGCTCTCATGAACCAGCGGCTCGTTCTTCTTCGTATCGATCTGCACTTCGAAGAAATGCGCGGCGGATTTTGGGCCGACGCGGGAAATAATCTGCACCGGCTTGCCGGTGGTCAGCTGGCCATACATACCGGCAGCGGAAATGCCGATGCCCTGCTGCCCCCGGCTCATGCGCATCCGATGGAACTTGGACCCATAGAGTAATTTGGCGAAAATGCGCGGAATCTGCTGGCGCACAATCCCGGGCCCATTGTCCAAGACCGTAATACGGAACCGCGTCGCCTGGCTGGTCGACGGCATAGTGCCGTTGGCCGGCACAACATCCAGCCGGACCGTGACATCAGGCAGAATACCGGCCTCTTCGCAGGCGTCCAGTGCATTGTCCACGGCTTCCTTGACGCAAGTCAGCAGCGCCTTACGCGGATTGTCGAATCCCAATAGATGTCGGTTCTTCGTGAAAAACTCCGCGACGGAAATCTCCCGCTGCCGCGCGCCCATTTCAATCGCCGTGACCTGCTGCGCCGGCTTTGAGGATTTCGTCGGAACGGGCGATCCAGATTCGGATTCAGCGGAGGTTTCCGTGAATATCACAGACGTCATCGAATGTTTTTTAGCCATTCATCCTCTCGACAGAGATAGAACAAAAAATCGCGCGGCATTCTACACAGAATAGGCGACAGAGGAAACCCTGATTGACATTTTTTGTGAGCAGCAGAAAACGACCGGAACCAATCACAACTTAAAACTCTCCCCTTGCCTGTCGCCTTTGTGGCACACTAGTGTAGACTCTCGCAAAACGATCGACGCCATTCCAACCACTACGGTTCACTATGCATCTCTCAATTATTATCCCGGCATTTAATGAAGAACGGTTGATTCTCCGCTGCCTTGACTCCATTTCCTCTTCGCTAGCCCATACCCACAAACCCGGTCTCACAACGGAAGTCCTCGTCGTCGATAACAATTCCACTGACCGGACAGCCCAACTGGCAAGCCAAGCCGGTGCTCGCATTGTGTTCGAACCGATCAACCAAATCGGCCGAGCTCGCAATACCGGAGCGGCGGTGGCAACCGGGAACTGGTTGCTCTTCTTGGATGCCGACAGCCTGTTAAGTCCAGGGTTGCTGTCGGACATCTTGTCGATGATCGAAGCCGGGAAGACCGTTGGGTGTGGGAGCACGCTTGCCATGGACGGATTGCCCTGGTGGGCGAACGGGATTTTTCACCTCTGGAGAGGAATGTCAGTCCTATTCGGATTGGCTGCCGGTGCGCTAATTGTCTGCCGCCACGACGCCTTCCGTGAGGTCGGAGGATTCTCCCAAGACCTGTATGCCCTCGAAGAAATCCAGCTCAGCAAACGGCTCAAAGCCTGGGGACGGCAGCGCGATCTTCGATTCATCATTTTGTCAAAGCATCCGCTGGAAACATCTTCGCGCAAGGTGACGCTCTATTCGCCAGGGGAAATTGCCATGCAAATTCTCCGAGTCTTCCTCCAACGGCGACGGACTCTACGCGACAGAACACTCTTGTCCGTCTGGTATGACGGACGGCGGTAGGCCCTCAGCCACCTGTACGGTTTATTGACTTCACCTGACCCGCCCTCCTAGAATTCCCTCATGGCGTCTTCCTTCGTTCATCTCCATCTCCACACCCAATTCAGCCTCCTCGACGGCGCCAACCAGATCGGACCATTGGTGCAGCAAGTGAAGGCCTTCGGCCAGCCGGCCGTGGCCATAACCGACCACGGCAACATGTTCGGAGCAGTTGAGTTTTACCGAAAGGCCAAGGATGCCGGCGTCAAACCCATCATCGGTTGTGAGGCCTATATGGCGATGGGGAGCCGCCATGCAAAGAAAGACAGCGGCCTGGCGCACAATGACTACTACCATTTGATTCTACTCGCCAGAAACCTGGCCGGCTATCAAAACTTGATCAAAATTGTTAGTAAAGGATATCTTGAGGGATTCTATTATAAACCACGGATTGATAAGGAACTTCTCAGGGAGCATCATGGGGGCATTATCGCCATGTCTGGCTGCCTCAACGGCGAGATTCCCTACCTGATCGGCCAAAAAGATATGGCTGGCGCCCTGGCCGTAGCCGGAGAATTTCAAGAGATTTTCGGCAGGGATCATTTCTATTTGGAGGTACAGGCAAACGGTCTCGACCACCAACGTGTCGCTAACGCCGGATTGCTGGAGATTCACAAAAAACTGGGCATCCCGCTCGCCGGGACAAACGACTGCCACTACCTCAAAAAGGATGACGCCCGCCCCCATGAACTGATGCTCTGCCTTCAAACTGGCAAGACCGTGAGCGATCCCAATCGGATGAAGTTCGACACAGACCAGCTGTACGTGAAATCGACGGAAGAAATCGCTCCGGCTTTCGCGGAATTTCCCGGCGCGGTCAGCAACACCTGTCGCATCGCCGACCATTGCGATTTAGAGCTGGCACTCAACAAGACCCATCTTCCGCAATACAAAGTCCCCGCGGAGTTCACAAACCGCGAGACCTACCTGGAACATCTGGCCGTCGCTGGATTGAAAGAGCAGCTCAAGAAGCGGCCCAGCGGCAAACCATCCGCCTTGTATGAACAGCGCTTGCGCGAAGAGTTGATAGTCATCTGTTCCATGGGATTCGCTGGCTATTTCCTAATTGTGTGGGACATCATCCGATTCGCACGTTCGCGGAACATCCCGGTCGGGCCCGGCCGTGGTTCCGCCGCCGGCAGTCTGGTGGCCTATGCCTTGCGCATCACGGACCTCGACCCGCTTGAATACACATTGCTGTTTGAGCGCTTCCTCAATCCGGAACGCGTGTCGTTGCCGGATATCGACATGGATTTTTGCATGGATCGGCGCGGAGAAGTCATTGCCTACGTGGTGGACAAATACGGCGCCGACCATGTTGCGCAGATCATTACGTTCGGGACGCTCGGCGCCAAAGCCTCCATCCGCGACGTGGGTCGCGTGCTGGAATTACCCTATGCGGAGGCAGACAAGGTCGCCAAGCTGGTGCCGAATCAGCTGAATATCACCCTGCACGAGGCTCTCGATCAGGAACCCCGCCTGCGCGAGCTGGTCGCTACGGACGCAAAAATCAAAGAACTCATGGAGATCGCGCAGTCACTGGAGGGCTTAGTCCGTCACGCCTCAACTCATGCGGCCGGCGTTGTGATTTCCGAGGAGCCGCTGACCGATCATGTGCCGCTCTACAAAGGCACCAACGATGAAATCGTCACACAATATTCGATGGGTGACATCGAGAAGATCGGCTTGGTGAAATTTGACTTTCTCGGCCTGAAGACATTGACGATGATCCGACGGGCGGAAACTTTGATCAATGAGGGCCGACACGGTAAGTCACCGCTGGTCGTCGATCAACTTCCATTCGACGATCACAAGACGTTTGCGCTCCTTTCCTCGGGAAAAACAACCGGGATTTTCCAGCTCGAAAGCTCAGGGATGCGCGACCTACTCGCCGGTTTCAAGCCGGACCGGTTCGAAGACATTATCGCCATTATCGCTCTCTATCGTCCCGGCCCGATGGATCTGATTCCCGATTTCATCAGGCGGAAACATGGCAAGATCCCCATCACCTACGAAACACCGGAGTTGGAGCCGATCCTCAAAGATACCTACGGCGTCATCGTCTATCAGGAACAGGTTATGGCGATTGCCAACAAAGTGGCCGGGTTTTCGCTTGGACAAGCCGACATCCTCCGGCGCGCCATGGGAAAGAAGAAACCTGAAGAAATGGAAAAACTCCGCCTCAAATTTATCGACGGCGCGAAGCACAAACATATTCCCGACAAGAAAGCTGTAAAACTCTACGAGTTAATCCAGAAGTTCGCCGGCTACGGATTTAACAAATCGCACGCCGCCGCCTACGCCGTCCTCTGCTACCAGACCGCCTACTTGAAGTCCCATTACCCGACCGAATTCATGGCGGCCCTCATGACAACGGATATGGGAAACACCGACAAGATCATGGGATACTTCACGGAATGCCGGGATCTTGGTATTACAGTGCTCGGACCGGACGTTAATGCCAGCCAGAAAAACTTCGCTGTCGTCAATGGTGCCATTCGATTCGGCTTGGCGGCGATCAAGAACGTCGGCGAAGGCGCCGTTGAGTCCATCATGGCGATCCGCCATGAGAACGGTCCGTTTACCTCGTTTTTCGAGTTCTGCCGGCGGGTCGATCTCCACAAGGTGAATAGACGCATGCTTGAAGGCTTGATTAAGGCGGGCGCCTTCGATTCGACCGTCGCTAAGCGAGCCCAATTGATGGCCGTCCTCGACCAGGCCATCGAAGACGGCGCCGCCGCACAACGAGAGCGGGAACTCGGGCAAACTAGCATCTTTGGCGAGGAACTGTCCGGCCCTGATCCATCGACCGTCCCACCGCTTCCACCGCTTGCAGAATGGGACCAGACCCAGCGACTCAAGTATGAGCGTGAATTGACGGGCTTCTATATTTCCGCCCATCCGTTGAGCCGGTATGAAACCACGATCGGCGCCCTTTCCACCGCCACTACCACTAGCCTCCCGAACTGCCCAGAGGGCAAAGAGGTCAAACTGTGTGGCATCATCGCTTCGGTCAAATCGACGCTGACCAAGAAGGGTGATCGGATGGCCTATGTGACCCTTGAAGATTTGCAAGGCACGGCTGAGATTATCGTCTTTCCCGATCTGTTCAAAACGGCCGGGGATCTCGTTGCCCCAGAGCAGTTGGTTCGCATAACCGGGACGATCGATCGGGGCGACAAAGGGACGAAACTTCGCGGCAGCAAGATTGAACCCCTGGCAGAAGTCCAAAAGCAGGCAGTGAAACGGGTGTTGATTCGACTGGATGACCGGCCAGATATCTCAGACCAGCTTCTCCGTCTGTGCGATATCTTTCAACGGCATCCAGGCGGAACAACGGTCTGCCTGACGGTTCTGGTGGACGCAGTATTGGAAGTGGAGACAACCCCCCTTCCCAACTGGACCGTTTCACCCAGCGAACATTTTGTCTCCGACATTGAAGAAGTGCTAGGCAAAGGGGTCCTGTCTTTGCTATGTTAGGCGGTCGATTTAAAGAGCGGGGGGCGGTCGGCTTTCTCTCCCGTCACGAGGTCTATGCGCGATTACCTTGAGTTTGAACAGCCCATTCGCGAGATCGAAGAAAAAATCGAGAAGCTGTCTGCCGGAGCCGCAGACGAAAAAACCTCCGCGCAAACCGACTTGAGAAAGCTCCGCGCCAAGCTCGCGGAAGTCGAACATACCCTCTATCAGCGTCTCACACCCTGGCAGCGAACCCAACTTGCCCGTCACCCTCAGCGCCCCAGCACACTTGATTACATCAATGAGCTCTGTCGCAATTTCTTGGAATTTCACGGAGACCGGTTGTTCGGTGACGACCGCGCCATTGTCGGAGGATTTGCCCGGTTTAATGACCGCACGGTGATGATCATCGGGCATCAAAAAGGGAAAACCCTCAAGGAGCGCATGCAGCGCAATTTTGGCATGCCTAACCCCGAAGGCTACCGGAAAGCCCTTCGCCTGATGAAACTGGCCGAGAAATTCAACCGGCCGATCATCACCTTCATCGATACCCCTGGAGCCTATCCCGGAATCGGAGCGGAAGAACGCGGGCAGGCAGAGGCCATCGCACGAAATCTGCTTGTGATGTCACGCTTGACCGTCCCAATCATTTCCGTAGTCATCGGTGAAGGCGGCAGCGGCGGGGCATTGGCGCTGGGTGTGTCGGACCGCGTCTTGATGCTGGAACATTCCGTCTACTCAGTCATTTCGCCGGAAGGCTGCGCGGCAATTCTCTGGGATAATCCGCAAAAAGTTCAAGATGCCGCCTCCGCACTGAAGATGACGGCGAAGGATCTCCTCGAGTTCGGTGTCATTGATGACATCGTACCAGAACCGATTGGCGGCGCTCATCGAGAGCCCAAAGCCATTTGCACCCTGGTCGGGAAGTCCTTGTCGAACCAGCTCTTCGACCTGGCCGACCTGTCCGTGGAGCAACTTCTTACCACCCGTGACCACAAATATCGAAAGATCGGTGCAGTCGGTGGACTGCCGCACGCGTGAATTCTCGCAACGCCTTCCCCGCAATCGTTAGGCATCCAACAGTCCGACCTGAACCAACCGCCGTTGGATCGCGGCGAGAATGCTGTCCGTGAGCGCCGGACGGAAGGAATCGAATACCGGATCCCCCAGATATCGATCCAGTGTCCTCGGAAGTTTTCGCCACCAGGCTCTGGCGGAGGCGATCGCTTGAATGGCTATAGCCCGGTCGCCGGAGAGAATTTTTCCGATTTCCCGCTCAAAAAATCCGACGTGCCGCCGTTCATCGTCAAGAATGGTCGAAAGATCAGGGCGCAACTCGGCCAACAGCAGGGCGAACTCCAGCCCCAGCGCTTCGTAGCCGAACAACTGCACGGCCAACGCGGGCCATTGCCGCGGAACAGACGGCAACCGTTCGCGCGTGGTCGACCGATGGCCCAACAACGTCTCAAATTGCGCTAGGTGCTTGCATTCATCAGCTTCATGCCGGCGCAGAAATGTGTACACATTCGCCGGCACGTTTTGCAATTGCGATGCTCGCACGGCCCACAGCGCCATCGCTTCGGCTTTGAGAAACCGTTCCAGCATGGCGGATTCACAGGCAAGCGACAAGCGGAGTGGACTGGGTGCCTGCGGCGTGACGACCATGGTGAACCACATGGTACGCGAATTATTTCGCCTTGTCCAAATGAAGAGAGGCCGATAAAAATGTTGGCACCTATCGTCAGAATCGATCATTCCTAAGACACTACGTACAGCGACTACCACACCGATGTACGGCCGGGCCTGGCCGCCGCTCCCTCACTTTCTCAATGAGGGCGAAACGCATGAGACACCTTGGCTTACCATCACCGTCGAGCATCGCGCCTAGGATTTAGGCCTGCCTGCTTGTCGGAGCCATCTTGGCCACATCCGGTTGTGTCCGTCCGCGTGCCTATGAACAAGCCCGAGCCGAGGCGGATGAACTCATCCGCACGCTCGATACGACACGCGCTGACGTCCAGGAGCTCGACCAGCATATCGCTCGGCTACAGGCAGCAACCCAGCCCGAAGACACCGTCGCGGCCGAACTGCGTATTACGATTTAACGGAAAACGGCTATACCACCAGTCCTGCGACAGCTGGCAAGCAAACGGCTGACATCGCTGCAAGCGCAGGTGGTCATGCTCGTCAACCAAAGCCGTATGCTAACTCGGCAGGTCTCTGATACCAAGCGTGAACACACCAATCTCAAAACACTCGTCGTCCAATACAAACACGAAGCCCAAGAAACCAGGTCGATACCGGAACTGCCCCCGGCTGAGATCCCGATACCGACGATTGCTCCGCCGGTTGTAGCCAAACCGCTATTCGCTCCCGTGGCTACACCAACTCCGATCACGCCGCCGCAACAAATGGCCTAAGTCACTCCGGTCAGACTCGTAAAGCCCTAGGTATGGCCACGCCTCATCTCAACGCCACCGGCGCCGATCAACAAAACGTGGTTCGCCATGGTCATGGGCTGGCTAGTTGGTGTCTGGGATTGGGTTACGGGGCTGTTCTCCTAGCTGAAACTGGTCTTGCACGACCTTCACGCATCCAGGCAACCGCTCCCACGCCGGCTATATGGCCTGTTGCGAGACAGGCGGTTAGGAGATAGCCTCCGGTCGGAGCTTCCCAATCGAGCATTTCTCCCGCACTGAACACACCCGGCAGCCTACGAATCATCAGCCGCTCGTCTAATTCTTCGAACGGTACCCCTCCCGCTGTACTGATTGCTTCTGCTAAGGGACGCGGAGAGGCCAGCCGCACCGGCAGTGATTTGATCGCCGCCGCTAGCAGAACCGGATCTGCAAACTCTTCCTTGGAAAGTACTTCCCGAAGTAATCCGGCTTTCACACCAGTGATGCCCGCACGGCGAGCAAGCTGTGTGGCTATCGTCTGCTTGCTGCGAGGACGCGACAGATCCTTGCTCAGCCGCCGGACCTCGCGATCCGGAGTGAGATCGAGACGAAGTGTGGCCACACCCTTCTCGGCAATCACGTCGCGCAAGCTAGCTGATACTGCATAAATAACCCCACCTTCAACCCCCGATTTGGTAATGATGAATTCACCGCGCCGCCGAATCACGACATCGTTTACAGTTTTTGTGACGACTCCTACGGATTTCACCGGATGTCCGGAAAATTTGGTTCGAAAGTGGTCGGTCCACTTCACATTGAATCCACAATTTGCAGGCAGAAGTGGTGCGATTGGCACCTGCCGCTCGTTAAGAATTGGTATCCATGCGGCATCAGAACCGAGCTTCGGCCAACTCCCTCCTCCCAAGGCTAGAATCACCGCATCAGCAGCCACTGATCGTTCGCCTGCCGGGGTCAGGAATCGCAAAGATCCGTGCGCGCCCCATCCAGACCAGCGATGACGCACGTGAAACCGGACGCCGGACAAGCGTAAGCGGCGCAACCAAGCGCGCAGCAGCGGAGCGGCTTTGAAGTCTATGGGGAAAATGCGGCCAGATGTCCCAACGAATGTTCCAATCCCGAGAGCTCTTGCCCACTCACGAATTTCGTTTGGCCCAAACGACTGAATGATGGAAGCAAGTCGCGCCCGGCGGGCTCCATACCGGGAGAGGAAGGAATCGATTGGCTCGGAGTGTGTAAGATTCAATCCTCCTTTGCCGGCCAATAAGAACTTGCGGCCGACCGACGCCATCGCATCATAGAGGTCCACCTCCGCTCCAGCACTACTCGCGGCCTCCGCCGCCATGAGCCCGGCGGGTCCACCGCCCACGATCACGATCTTCATGGACAAACCTTACAATTATCAATCACACAGGTGGTGCACCCGTCATCGCACATCTCGCACTCCGCGACTCCTCCGCACCGATCCAGTTGAATGACGTAGCACTGGTGTAACATGTGCTTCAATTGTTTCCACCCACACTGCACCTGCGACTTCATCTCGGAAAGTGAGCTGCTCATTTGCTTGGCCGCGGCATGTTGCGTGAGTTTATCAATCTCCACCAGCGTAATCACGTCTCGAGAGTCCTGGGATAACCACTCGATCATCGGACAAAGACAGCCTGCAAGTTCCGGCCTGGAATTGGCGGACTCCTCTTGAAGTTCGCCATCGAACGCTTCGATATCGGTGGACAACCAGGCTGGAATTTCATGCCACCACTCTGGTTCCGATAGTAGTTGATGATCGCGTTTCTCATAACTTGATAGATCCATGAGACAATCCGTCGGAGATCATTCACGCTATCCAATTAGCGATGGACACGCACAAACACCCTTTGCAGCACATCCGTGGCATGGGACTGGTCCGAGACTCGTTTGGCGATGAATGCGCAGAGGCCGCCACGCATCCCTTGCCAAACCTCTTCGGTCATGGTCGTCATAACAGTCTTTCCACCTCCGACCTCCATGCGGTACTGTACTGGCTCAAGCGCCACAAGCGGCAGGCTCCTGCACACCTGTATTCTTCGACACGCAGCAGCCGATCTGGCTCAGCTATCCGGTCACGCCAGTTGTTCATGGACAGTGAAAATCTCCCAGGCATTTCCGTCCAGATCGGCAAACCACAGTTTATTCAGCCTGGCAAAATAAAAAGTACTGTCCGCGTCGACTTTCTGAAGAATGCCCTCACGTTGCAAGCGAACGCCCTCCCCGAAGACTTTTTCATAGAACGCGACCCGCGTGGAGACATCACATACACCGAGAGAAAGGAAATGTGTGGACACATGGGAACCTCCAGTTCCATAGCGCTATAGGTGATTCTGCACTCACCTCTATAGACGGAGGAGATCGGAAAAATACGCAACGAAAGAAGAGGCGAAAAAACTACTGCGCACGCCTTCGCTGAGGCTTATTCGTAAGATTAAGATTGCTGCGCGACGGCCTGGTTGTGCTGTTTATCTTTGGCAGAGGATAGCAGCGTCACCATGGCCTTCTTGGCTCGTCCCTTCAGCTCTGTCACCAGCTCATTCTGATCTTTCAGCTTGGCATGGTATCGGCGTTGGAACTCCCTCCATTCTGTCGGATCGTAGTTGAACCATTGGCGTAGCTTCGTTGACGGGCCAATCTCGGGCAGCCAGAGGTTACGCTCGACGTTCGCCCTCGAAATACCTCTGGGCCAGAGCTGGTCGACCAACACCCGGAACTCGTCTGACTTCACGGCCGGTTCATAGATCCGCTTGATGAGAATCTTCCCTGTAGATGCTAGAGGCCAATTGATTCGATGATCGCCACATCGTCCGACGCCAACGTGAACCGCTCGCAGGCCAGGTCCTCTTTCATATGTTGGGCATTCGTTGTGCCGGTAAGGGGCTGCATGCCGATCTGCTGGGAAAAACGGAAGACGATCTGCGCCAAGCCTACTTGATACTTAGCTGCCATGGCTCGCAGATCCGGTTCGGCGAAGATGCTTGAATTGGCCGTCAACAGAGAGAAGCCTTGATAGATAATGCCATGCGCCCGGCAAATCTCCCGCACGTCTTTATCCCATCCAAGAGCCGCATAACACCGATTCTGCACCACCATTGGCTTATGCTTCGCACGCTCACAGAGAAGAGTAAGCTGTTCCGCTGAGACATTGCTGACGCCAATCATTCTAGTTTTCTTCGCATCATACAGACTTTCTATCGCAGACCAGACTTCCCAATCCTCGCTGCCTAAGCCTCTTCGGTAATACGGTCCATGCAGGACATACGAATCAAGATACTCCGTGTGTAAATGGGCCAGCGAACTTTCGAAGGATTGGGCGACCTGCGCCCCGACACTCGCGCGCGCATCATAGGGCAGCCGATGGTCTTGGCTGTTCACTGGCGTAAATTTAGTCTGGAGAAATAGTTGCTCACGCGAGCCTCCCTGTTTCACCAATCGCAGAAGAGCCTCCCCCACCCGCGCCTCGTCATAATGAATCAGTTGATTGGCCGTATCGATAGCCGCAAACCCAGCCTCCACGGCTTGGAGCACAAGCCCTGTCGTCGCGTCTTTTTTCCAGGCCGTGCCGTACATGAAGGAGGGAATTGATACATCATTATAAGTGGTCAATGGCATTGCAGCATCTCCTTTTAAGGTTCCTACCATACACAGTTTGCGACAGTGGTCTCAATGTGAGACTTGATAGCGCATGATGATTGTTTGACGGATCAGGACCATTTAGCCAGCATGGATACTACCGGTAAAAATGCTGCGCTACGGATTATTCTATGCACATCAACGTCACGAGGGGGTTGGAAGTCTTACGCCGATCAGGCGCAAAACTTCTCGCCCCGCTCCATTGTTTCTTCTTCTGCAACTTTACAACCTTGATGCTGTCATGGTCATGTCCGTGTCAGGCCAGACCGTGCGGAAGCGCGCCTCGGTTGCTGCCGATTTGGCGTTCTTTCCCAATGGCGCCGATTCCCGTGTTACGCTGTCTCTACTTGCATTGTACAAGACGCGCTCTTTGGCGTCTTAGTAGGGCAGCTCGCTCTTTTATCAGGACGATGCTACGGTAGCTATCGTTTATCTAGACGTCCGGAATAGTTAGCTCAACCGCCTTGTCACGGATGGTCATGCGATGATGGGTGTACGCTCAGAAGTCCTGAAAGCGGGGAAGCTTGACGGCGTGGTGTTTTTCAATGGCGAGTTCTCTTCATCATGGTGTGCGCGTCAGCCTGACGCCTGCACTATCGCCTCGTATATGTCCAACCGCTCCACGCATCTGATCATCTATCACGTGGTACGCGAAGGACGGGGTTCCGTCCGGGTTGAGCAGAACAACTCTTCGATACTTCTTCGGGCCGGCGGCATCATCATTATTCCGCACGGTGATGCGCACCTTATGGGAAACGGCCCCCCGGTGACACCGACTGATAGCGCGGAGGAACTGCGGCAGGTGCTTGCAGAAGGGAACCGGGTGTCCTAATTTGGTGAAGGAGGGGCACTAACCAAGCTCGTTTGTGGCTATCTGACCTGCGCCCCACAACTATCTCAGGTATTTCTGGCTGGACTTCCTCCGATTGTCAAAGTCCATATCCGGGACAGTCCATCGAGACGGTAGTTAGAAGACACCATGCGCCATTCCGTCAACCATGCCGAAGGTTCAGGTCCAGGTGGCGCAGCGGTCATCGCGAAATTACCACCGACCCAAACAGGGTGGCTTTCCGGTGTGCGCGATCCAGACGTGGGAAAGGCTCTGACTCTCTTGCACAAGCAGCCGGCTCACCCCTGGATGATTACCTCGCTGATCAATGAAGTTGGGCTCTCACGTTCGGTGTTGGCTAAGCGTTTTCGGCATTACCTCTCAGGCACGCCAATGGGGTACCTCGCACGCTGGCGGTTGCAGCTTGCCACGCAAGTACTCTCATCGACATCCCAAAGCGTAGCTGAAGTGGCCAGGGAAGTGGGTGACGAGTCTGAACCCTCCTTCAATCGTACATTCAAACGGGAGTTTGGTGTCCCTCCTGTGCGGTTCCACACTCAAACCCGACACGCTCAACATAAACCTGATCGTGGGCGGGTGCTTTATCAGAGGTTGCAGAAATGTTGTGGGATCGTGGAGCAATTGTGACGGCGCTCCCCGCCTCGATCGGACCCCTGGCCTGCGTACTCATAGCGGGGTGCTCACTCACAGGATCGCCCCCAGACGGGGGACAGGCTCAATCACTAATCCCAGCTAAAACGGCCAACGTAACTGTCGTAGCCGAGGGCAATTATCTGGAATCGTGTCGTGCAAAAGGCGTTCCCATTCCACCCGATTGGAAATCATTCTCATTGGAGTGGCAGAGCCATGGTCACCTCAACACCATTCTCCTGACACCTAATACAGCCGATGAGGTTCCCGCTGATGAAATCAATTTCGCATATATCTGGTCATACGCGCCACCTCAAGGAAAAGGGGCCTGTATCGCGCTCGGCCGGAATGGCGGCACATTCCAAGTCATCTGCCAAAGCGCCACAACCGGCTACGCCTGTTTTTGGAGTAATGACCCAATCGCATCGGACACCAAATGGACACCGGAAACAACCGAGGTTCGGATCGCGTCACTTCATGATCCGGTCCAAGGCTTCGCCCCTGGTACTGTCGCGTGCACCGAATGCCATCGGGGGAACAATGCTTTCTTGGTTGCCCCCGATGATCCCACCTGGGCCACGGTCATGCGGTCCAAAGACCAACGGCCTAGATTCACGACCCGAGTGGAGCAGTCACCGCAACAGGGGCGGTTCCTGTTCGACTCGCCCGTTAAAACTTATCCGCGGTTTGTCCCGATTGGAGGAAAAGCCGTTCCCTTGAGCAATCCGCTTCCCACCATTGCTGGATGTTCAGGGGCCTGTCACGAAGCCCATTATGAGATTCTCGAAAAGAACCACACACCAGATGGATATGTCAGAATCCCACGGCCCATGGGCCCCAATTGTGTGCGCGGCTCCCCACCTGATGATCCCACTGGAAACTGCTATCAGCCATAATCATTGGGCCGGGTCTTTCACTCAGAGTAGCGAGCACTATCGAAATATTGCTACAGTGTCGGCAATGGACCCACAGGACAACTTCACCGTCACCGAACTCCGGCTCAGCTATCGCTATATCAAAACCCATCCCTGGGTTGTGACAGCTGTCAACGGATTTCTCTCGGCCTATTTCATGGAACAACCGAGTTTTCGTGTACAACGGCATTTCGACGAACTGGAATCTGGCACGCACGTCTGGGTGTGTGAAGTACCGGCCACAATGGAGATGGCCCATCTTGTGAGACGCCTGAAAGCCGATATTCCCCCGTTTCACCAGACCGTCACCTCCTCAACTTCTGACGTTCACTCGCACTATCTTATCGATTGTCCAGATCCTGCTTGATCAGAATAACCAATACTACAAAGAAATTCTCCGTGGGCATGCTCAAAAGTCGTGAGTGGAGTATACTAACGAGCAGCGAGGTGCGTGATGCATCGAGTGCTCGTCCTCGGGGCAGGGAAAATCGGCTCACTGATCGCCTGTCTCCTGGCTCAACGTAAGACTTATGAGGTCCATCTGGCTGATATCAGCCTGGATACGCCCAAGCATCTCGTGGAAGGCCTTGGCTTAGAACGCGTCACGCCTTGTATTTTGGACGTCCGCTATCCCGACGCTGTGAGCACCTACCTGTCGGCACACCCGGTCGATGCAATTCTCTCAAGCCTTCCATATTTTTGTAATCCCACTGTGGCCGATCTTGCGCGCACGCATCACCTACACTACTTCGACCTGACAGAAGACGTGGAAGTGGCCAATCAGATCAAAACTTTGAGCGCGGGGGCTGCGCAAGTCTTTATGCCGCAGTGTGGATTAGCTCCAGGGTTCATCAGCATCGTGGCACATGATTTGATGACCCACTTTGAAACACTGGATACGGTCAAAATGCGCGTAGGCGCGTTGCCGGTCCATCCCAGCAATGCGCTGAAATATTCGCTCACCTGGTCCACAGACGGTTTGATTAACGAGTATGGCAATCTCTGCTACGGGATTGAAGAAGGTGAGAAGATTCCGCTCCAGCCACTAGAGGGCTATGAAACGATCGAGTTGGACGGACTCCTGTACGAAGCCTTCAATACGTCAGGAGGGTTGGGCACGCTAGCCAATAGTTATGTCGGCAAGGTTCGGACCATGAATTACAAGACCCTGCGCTACCCTGGCCATTGCGAAAAGATTCACTTGTTGATGAAAGACCTCAAGCTCAATGAAGACCGGAAGACTCTAAAGCGTGTACTCGAGCATGCCGTTCCGCAGACGCTTCAAGATGTCGCGCTAATTTATGCGTCAGTGTCGGGCACCCAGCATGGCGGATTCTTTGAAGAGAATTACGTGAAGAAAGTATATCCACAGTGCATTAAAGGCAAGCTCTGGTCAGCTATTCAAGTGACCACTGCCTCAAGCGCCTGTTGCGTCATGGATCTTGTCTTGAACCATCCGTCTCGATACCATGGATTCGTCACCCAGGAATCGATGCCCTTCAAGGAGTTCCTCAACAACGACTTTGGAGCCTGTTTTCGATGATCCCGACACAAACGGTGCTCAGAGAGCTTGAGATCCAGACTGTTAATGCCGGCGGCAGTACCGGAAGCGGCTGGTCCTCCAGCCCCTCCGATAGGACGCTCATGCAATCCATCAATCCGGCCACCGGCGAAGACATCGCCGCGGTCGTTCCCTGCTCGCGCGAAGACTACGAACGCATTATGAAAGAATCCGTCGAGGCCTTTGCCGCGTGGCGTCGTGTCCCGGCACCGAAACGCGGTGAGCTCATTCGCCTCATCGGCCAAGCCTTGCGTGAAAAGAAGGACCAATTGGGCACATTGATCTCACTGGAGGTTGGAAAGATCAAGGCCGAAGGAGATGGTGAAGTCCAGGAAATGATCGACATGGCTGATTTCGCCGTCGGCCAGGCACGCATGCTCTACGGTGCGACCATGCAATCGGAACGCCCGGCCCATCGCATGTCCGAGCAGTGGCATCCGCTGGGGCCAATTGGCGTCATCACGGCCTTCAATTTTCCCGTCGCCGTGTGGGCCTGGAATGCCTTTGTCGCCGCGATTGCCGGCGACACGGTCATCTGGAAACCATCACCCAAAGCCTCACTCTGCGCGATCGCCGTGCAGCACATTTGTAATCGTATCATGCAGCAGCATGGCTATCAGGGGATTTTCTCGCTCTTCATCGCCAACCAGACCGACCTGGCCGAACACATGGTACGCGATCGCCGGCTGCCGTTGATCTCGTTCACCGGCTCAGTCCCAGTTGGCCGCCGCGTCGCCTCAACCGTGGGAGAGCGTCTGGGCCGGACATTGCTGGAACTCAGCGGCAACAACGCCGTGATCGTCGATGATACCGCCGATCTCAATATGGCAGTCCGAGGCGTCCTGTTCGGCGCGGTCGGAACCGCCGGCCAGCGATGTACGACGACTAGACGCCTGCTCATTCATGAATCGCGCTATGACCAATTGGTCGGCAAATTGGTGAAAGCCTACGCCCAGATCCATATCGGGAATCCGCTCGAGCCCAACATCTTGATGGGACCGCTTATCGACCAGCACGCCGTCGAGGGATACCGCGCCACACTCGAAGAAGTGCAGAAAGAAGGGGGGCAAATCCTCTGCGGTGGGCACGTCCTGAATCGACCCGGCTACTTTGTGGAACCGACGATCGTCCGCGCGCAGAATACCTGGCCCGTCGTGCAACGTGAGACGTTTGCCCCGATTCTGTATGTCATGACGTTTCAGACGATCGACGAAGCGATCGCCATGCAAAACGATGTGCCGCAAGGCCTATCATCCGCGATGTTCTCCAACGATGTCCGCCGAACGGGATACTTTCTGTCCGCCTCCGGCAGTGACTGCGGGATCGCCAACATCAATATTGGCACGTCCGGGGCGGAAATCGGCGGAGCCTTCGGCGGAGAGAAAGAAACAGGCGGAGGGCGGGAAGCCGGCTCAGATGCCTGGAAAGCCTATATGCGTCGCCAAACCAATACCATCAACTGGGGAACGGAGCTGCCGCTTGCCCAAGGCATCAAGTTCGGAGAATAACGACATCAAGCGTTATATGTCATTTGTGAAAGAACTATAAATAGTCTGAATGATTATGTAAGTAATTGTTTTCCTTATGTTTTATAGTGCTTTATTTGCGTTAAACTCGCGTTATATAATCACCACTTAGAGATTCCAGCGTAATACTCCACGTTATACCGTCGTAACCGTTTTGACGGTAAATATGAAGCGAACCATCAAAATGGTCCGAACAGAAATCCATCCCGTTCTGGGCGGGAAGTGTTCAGTATTTCGGACCACCGTCTCTGGCGGTATTTGGCAATTCCAGATAGTGAGCAATAAGTTCATTCTAGGTTCCATATTGTCCTCCACAAGGTTCTAGTCTTTTTTGTGTCTAGTTCTCATTTGGTTCTATGAGTACTCATATGAGTTCTAGTTTAATCGCGCAGCGCGATTCCGACGCTTTCGCGTCGGTGCCTCCTTTGTGTGTTTCTCACTGGGTTCAAGATACAGCTTCGCTATCACAGCGAGCTGTATCTATAGATACTTGAATGTCTCAACCTCTTACGAGGAGCCTCTTTCGGAGGCAGCGAAGGACGACCAGGCGGTGATCCTTTTACAAGTGCTTCTCTTCGCCTTAGCGAAGACTGGTGCGGCTAGCAAGAACCGCATTCAATCTGGTTCTGCTTGCCCAAGGGTCGTAAGTTTCAACGGTGCCCTCTCGTGATCGCTTCATATACAAAAACTCACAGCAATCTTTCGCGCTTGCCGGGGATTCGCATCACACCGTGACACAGTGCCTTCGCCAGTTCTCTTCAGGACCTTTTGGCACTAACCCCTTATGTCTAACGCTCACTCACTACGTCTATTCAGTAGCTCGCCTCAGTTAGACGGCGATATGGAAGTAACAATCACTATAACTATATAGTCAACGAGAACTCTCAAAACCGTCAAAAAAGAGGATTTGGATCGAAAAACGTCTTTTTTTTACTTTTTTCTAGTCTAGATTGGTGATTCGGGAGTTCTGAGTGGCGAGGATCGCCTACAGTGGGATGAAACCGAAGAGTTGGAGATCTATATTGGGGTCATTTTACACGTAAAATGACTCTGGCAGTCTGTCCTAATGCTCTGTAAATGGTTCCACATCCAATTCCGAGATTCTTACTGATTTTGTTCAGTCACCTCTTCTTCTTCATTCGTGCGTAGTTCTTACACCCTAACTCTTCCTTCATATCGCACGCTTTTCCGAAATAGTTGAGGGCGTCGGTGAGGAAATCAGACCCCTGGAGAATCAAGTCGCTTTGTTTCACACTGTCGCCTTTCTCATACATAAAACCCAGAAGGTTACACCCTACCGCACTTCCTCCATCACATGCTTTACGCGCCATCTCTACCACTTGAAAAAAGTCTTGTGTGACGCCTTTGCCTTCCTCATACATCCCGCCCAGATTGTTACACTCTTTCTCATCACCCCCATCACACGCTTTATGATACATCTCTACTGCTTGAAAGAAGTCTTGTGTGACGCCTTTGCCGTTGGCATACATCCAACCCAGATTGGCACACTCTGACGCATCACCCTTGTCACATGCTATGAGAAACAAATCTGCCGCTTCAGCAAAGCTTTGTTTCACGCCTTCGCCTTTTTTATACATCAGACCCAGTTTGGTACACACTTTCACTTCACCCCCGTTACACGCTTTACGATAGAACTTTACCGCTTGAAAGAAGTCTTGTGTGACGCCTTCGCCTTTTCTATACATATCGCCCAGATTGTTACACCCTATCGCTTCACCCCCGTCACATGATTTACGATAGAAATCTACCGCTTGAAAGAAGTCTTGTTTCACACCTTTGCCTTTCTTATACATCACACCCAGATTGGTACACCCTGACGTTTCACCCATGTCACACGCTTTACGATACAACTCTACCGCCTCAGCAAAGTCTTGCTTGACGCCGTTGCCGTTTTTATACATCCAACCCAGATTGACACACTTTGTCGCATCGCCTCGGTCGCATTGTGCTTTGTATGTTTTGACTTTCTGAGACTCGTCTACCAACAGATTGGTACACCCTGACGTTTCACCCATGTCACACCCCTTACGATACAACGCTGCTGCTTGAGCAAAGTCTTGCTTGACGCCGTTGCCGTTTTTATACATCCAACCCAGATTGACACACCCTGTCGCATCGCCTCGGTCGCATTGTGCTTTGTATGTTTTGACTTTCTGAGACTCGTCTACCAACGAGGGACTTGGAAAAACACACGCAGTGACTAGAGAAATGACGAGAAGCAGATAACGAAGATTCATGAAGGAACCTCCGAATAACGAGATGAAATAGTAAGGGTTTTAGTCAGAAGGGCACAAAAAAGTTCTTAGTAATTCATCTCTTCTTTATTCGTGCGTAGTTCTTACACCCACCCTCGCTCTTCATATCGCACGCTTTTCCGTAATAGTTCAGAGCGTCGGTGTTGCTTTGCCTGACGCCTTCGCCAACCTCATACTTCGCACCCAGATTGAAACACCCTGCCGCAACTCTCCCGTCACACGCTTTACGATAGAAATCTACCGCTTGAAAGAAGTCTTGTTTTACGCCTTCGCCTTTGTCATACATAAAACCCAGAAGGTTACACCCTAACGCATGTCCCCCGTTACACGCGTTACGATACAACTCGACCGCCTGAAAGATGTCTTGTTTCACACCTTTGCCATCTTCATACATCACACCCAGTTTGGTACACCCTGCCGCACTTCCTCCGTTACACGCTTTACGATAGAACTCTACCGCTTGAAAAAAGTCTTGTTTCACGCCGTCGCCATTTTTATACATCCAACCCAGATTGACACACCCTGTCGCATCGCCTCGGTCGCATTGTGCTTTGTATGTTTTGACTTCCTGAGATTCGTCTACCAACGAGGGATTTGGAAAAACACACGCCGCGACTAGAGTGTTAATGAGAAGGAGGTAGCGAAGATTCATGAAGGAAACCCCGAGAAAAGATTACGAGAGAACGAGTAGAGGCAAGTATACAGGAACTAGGCAGTCTGTCCTAATGCTTTATACACCGCGCCGAAAGATCACGCCATTTACTGAAGAAGAAAAACGGTTGGACTATATCAACAATAACGATGCTCGGTTGGCGATTCAAAATCTGAGAAGGGCGAAGGATGCGTTGAAAATCGTGGTCAACGCGGTGGCGCGAGGCGAGTTTCCAGGATCTCAGGAGGAGTGACTCGGAATAGCAAAAAGTAGATAATTATCTACTCTTCTGAGAGCGTCCAGAACGAGTCAGACGCCAGGAGTAAGAGCGTACCCTATGAGTTATTACGGAACGATTTTAGAACGGTGCTGGAAGCGTTTGGCGTGGTATTGTGAGATCAAAAGCGGCGCGAAAAATGTCTGAAAAAGTTACTAAACACTTACTAAGATAAAGACTCTTCATATAAACTATTGAATTATAACATTTATCCGTTAGTATTTTTATAGATTCATCTCCTCTAACAATGAATAATGTAATAAAAAGAAACACTAATCCCGCAAATACTGCATATGGAAAGATGACTTTATTCATATCAAAGCTGTCGTTCGTTAACACTCTTATGCCATTTATCAAACTATGGCCAAAATGAACCCCCGGACGACCTATGATCATAAGTTGATTGTACATTTCTTGGCTAGCGCGCAAGTTTGAAAGATAAATATCAAATCCGTCAAGAATCCCACCCTTGAATATTAACAATGGTACTACGCTCAATATCGCACAATAAAATACAACCCAAATTAAATCTTTGAACTTTTTATCTCTTAAATAAAGCACGAGAAAAACTCCCGGGAACAGTTTCGACGAGATGGCAAACGCAATAAAGAAATTCGCAAATCTTATATTTCCTTTGGAATAGTTAATATAGAACAAGCAAACTAAAATAAATAACGCAGCCTCTAAATTACCAGTATGCCATGTGAATGCAACGGGGTAAGTAAACAATGTGAGGACTAAAGTTGATAGAAGTTTATCGTATACATTATGCCACGGAAAATACCTGTACGTATAGCATACAAAAAATATTACAAATATAGTTTCAAAAACAGCTACTGATTTATAAGGGTCTTTTATCAATGTGAACGGATGAACAATCAAATATGCCGCAGGAAAGTAGGATAAGCCATAGCCAACCCCTGCAAATTTATGTTGAGTCCAGGCGGAATACATATTATAAAAATCACCGAATCTAGTTATAGGGGCTGGCAAATAGGTGTTTCTGGGAAATACTTCGTTATGGAAATATCCTACTATGTAATAAAAAATTAAATTAGCGCTAAATAACACAGCCACTAACAAAATAGTGAATTTGGATAAATCAATTGATTTCTGATTCATACTACACGTCCTATTTTTCTACCTTCACGCACTGCATAATTTGTTCCGCGATCTTCAGGATAAATTTGTGCCATAGTGCACAGGAAAACATTATCTATTGGAAGTTTATAGTCAGGAATTATTTCACTATAGTCACGTTCAATTATAGGCTGGGAATACCGTTCACGCCAAATTTTAAAATCAATAATTTGCTCTATTGAGAACTCAGGAAAAATCCGTTTAATGTTCAAGACGTAATAGTTTAATAGCTCTTTATCAGGCATTGTATAAAGGACGTCGTCTGTCGGTAAGTACTTAGACACGTAAACTACGTGCTTTCCGTTGTAGTCACTTGTAAATTGGAAATTCGTATGTTCGATGATTCCTACAAATGGAAAATTAGGATCATTTACATTAAGCCAGTAGTAGTCAGATAGGGATTTATTCAATGCTATTACTAGGCACACGTTTCCTATGTACTTTATTTTAGAGAGTTTTTGAATAAAATCAGGTTCAACTAAATTCGAAATAATCTTGCTCACCACAGGTAATGAGGTAGTTAAGATCACTTTTTCAGCTTTGAAATCTCCGTTTGTGGTGTGGATAAAAGTCAGTTCATTCACTTTTGACAGTCCTGT
>Ga0194121_10000094_pt1 | contig 138748 bp, 121 predicted proteins | sample TA2MahCa50mmetaG_FD_148609 | JGI IMG/M metagenome (GOLD analysis project Ga0194121, IMG submission 148609) | Freshwater microbial communities from Lake Tanganyika, Tanzania - TA2015020 Mahale Deep Cast 50m | ecosystem: Environmental > Aquatic > Freshwater > Lake | place: Tanzania: Lake... | reverse complement strand
CGCGAGCCCGCCGCGCCCCGTCCGCTCCCGCGCCTCCTCAGCCCACGCCCCGCGCCGCGACTTCCGCCGCGATCTCGTCGAGCTCCGCCACCAGCTCCGGCCCGAAGTAGTGCGCGAACTCATCCCGCGCGCCCTCGTACAGAGTCGGCCCACTGCCGCTGCACACCAGCGACCGGTCGACCGCCTCCCCCGAAGGCAGCAGCACGCCGCCATCGAAGGTCATCGGAAACAGCGCGCTCAAGAGCGGCTTGAGCTCCCGATGCGGCACCCCGACCTCGAGGCAATACGCGTGGAGCGCACACCCACGCCCCGCCCGATTCGAAAAGACACAGCGCCCATCCCGCACCGCCGTCCGCACCCGCCCCCCGCTCGGAAATTCCTCGTCCCGCTCCACCTCGCCCTCGAACCACTCCCCCGCCGCAGCTCCCTCACGTCATGTTGCACGCGCGCGAGGTTGCCAGCGCACCCACCGCCTGTCGAGCCCGCGCCGCGCGCGCTCAGGCTCGCGCGAACCTAGCCCCGCGCTCTGGCGGAGGAGCCTTGGGGGATGAGGTGCTTGGATTCGAGGTAGAGCAGCACTTTGGTGGCGGATTCTTCGATGGATTCGCGGTCGGTGTGGAGGGTGAGTTCGGGGTGGAGGGGTTCTTCGTAGGGGTCGCTGATGCCGGTGAATTGCTTGAGGAGGCCGGCGCGGGCTTTGGCGTAGAGGCCCTTGGTGTCGCGCTCCTCGACGGTGGCGAGGGGGGCGGCGACATGGATCTCGATGAAGGGAGCTTGAGAGCGGGAGCGGATCTCGTCGCGGATGGAGCGGTAGGGCGAGATGGCGGCGGAGATGGCGATCACGCCGTTGCGGGCGAGCAGGTTGGCGACGAAGCCGATGCGGCGCACGTTGGTGTCGCGGTCTTCCTTCGAGAAGCCGAGGCCCTTGGAGAGGTTCTCGCGCACTTCGTCGCCGTCGAGCAGCTCGACCTTGAGACCGAGCTCGCGCAGGAGCGGAGTGAGGAACTCCGCCAGCGTGGACTTGCCGGCGCCGGAGAGGCCGGTGAACCAGAGGATGCAGCCCGTGGTGTGTGCGCTCATGTCGGTGTGTGCGCTCATGGTGCTCGCCTGCGCGCTCAGCGGATCTTGCCCTCGAGGAACGGCACCTCGAAGCACTTGTCGTGCATGATCGGTCCGTGGCCGAAGTAACCGGCCTCGCCGAACAGCTCGCCGTGGTCGGCGGTGACGACGATGTGCGTGTCCTTCGGGCAGATGTCGTAGAGCTTCTCGAACACGGAGTCGAGGTAGCGCACGGTGTCGACTTGGCGCTCGTGCAGTTGGCGCATCTTGTCGTCGTCGAAGAACGCCGTGTCGTCCTTGACAAGGTTGCCCTGCGCGTCGACGGCCTCGCCCATCTTCTTGAACACGCCGTTCACGCCGCTGATGCGCGGCCACATCGAGCTGTCCTCGTCGGGCTTGGCGTACGGGTAGTGCGTCTCGCCGACATTGAGCATGTAGAAGCTCGGGCGCTCGGTCGTGAAGGTCAGCGTGGGCAGCATCGACGCCATGTCGTTGTGCTTGTCCATCAGCTGGAAGCTGTCGAAGTCGCGGTTGATGCCGGTCTTCGGATTGAGCACCGGCAGCGAGACGCGTGCGTGCGTGCGATAGCCGAGCGTGTTGCGCAGGAAGCCGGGGAACCACAGCGCCGGCACCATCTTCGCGAAGTCGACATCCTTCGCGCCGAGGCGCGCGTTGTAGTTGAAGAAGTCCTCCTTGTAGTACTCCGACGCGTACACATTCGGCGGAGTCGTGTGCGGCAGCAGGCCGGTCAGCAGGTTGTAGTGCGAGGGCGCGGTCCAGCTCGCGTAGCTGTAGCGCTTCTCGACCTTGCCGCCGGAGAGCTTGGGGATGATCTTCGGCGCGGCGCGCATGAACGAGTCGTAGCGGCAGCTGTCGAGCGTGATGACGATGAAGTTGTTGGTCGCCTTCGGCTCGGGGTGCGGGCCGAGCGCGCCGAGTGGACGCGGCATCGGGCGCGGGCCGGCCGGAGGCGGCGTCGCGGGCTTCTTCTTGGAGAGGAAGTCGAACAGTCCCATCGTGGTGGTTCCTTGCGTTCGCTGGTGGGGCGCGCGGCGCGCTCTCAGAGGTAGCCGAGGTTCTTGAGCTTGCGCTTGATGTCGGCGAGCTCGGCCTCGCTGAAGGTGTCCTGCGCCCCCTGCTCGCGGCGCTCGCCGAGCACATCGCGCAGCACATAGACGATGAACTCCGTCGGCGAGCTGAAGCCCGAGCCTTCGACGACCTGCTGCACCTTGCGGTACAGCGGCCGGGGGATCTTCACGGTGACCTTGGTCTCGCGCACGGGGCGTCGCTCGGCGGTTTGGGGCATCGGGATTGAGGAGCGGCGCTGCGGCCGATCGAGCCACAGGTCCGAGAAACGTACTCTGATCGGAGTGTCGGTGGGGTGCGATCGGAGCGCGGGCCGGGGAGGCGCGGGCAAGCTCGAGCATAAGAATTTGTCAGAAATAGACTTACGCACGGCCACCCAGTTGGCGAACCGGCCCCCACGCGCGCTGCGATGCGGCCTGGGCAGCGCCCGCAGCCCTTTCCGAGGCAGGCCGAGCGACCTGCGATGCCGCTGGAGCTTCCGACCCCCGCTGTACGATCCACGCCCCTCATGAAGCTCACGCACTTCGCTCTCGCCCTCGGTCTCGCGCTCCTCGGTTCCTGCGGCGGCTCCGCCACTCCGGCCGAGAACGTGCAGGCGGGCTCGACCGCGCTCGGCAAGAGCGACTGGCGCGCCGCGCAGTCGAGCTTCGAGGCCGCGCTCGCCGCCCTGCCCGCCGAGGACGCCGCCTACAAGCGCGCCAAGCTCGGTCAGGTCGAGGCCCTGATCCAGCTCGACGCCACCCGCGCCAAGACCGAGTTCCTCGCCTACGCCGACAGCGCCGCGGCCACACTCGACTCGAAGGACTGGCGCGCCGTGATGACCAAGCTGACGGCCAAGGGCAAGTTCGTCGAGGCCATCGGCGTGCTCGAGGCCGGCCTGAAGAAGCACCCGCAGGACGGCGACATCAAGAAGATGGGCGACGCGATCAAGGTGGCTGCCGAGAAGGCCGGCGACTCCGGCGCGCTCGACTCGCTCAAGGGGCTGGGCTACCTCTAGGTCCGCTCGCCGCCATGAACGAAGCGCCGCCGAACGCCGCGGAGCGCTTGCGCGCTCCCGCCACCTGCCTCGTCGCCTACGGGGTGCTCTCCGTGTTGCTCCAGCTCGGCTCCCTCGTGAGCGAGCTGCTCGGCAATCCGCTCCAGCAGCGCATGGTCGAGTTCCTGAAAGAGCGCGGCATCGACACGACAGCCTTCGACAGCGACTCGCTCAGCGGCGGCCTGCTGTTCGGCGCCAGCTTCTTGATGAACATCGTGCTGAGCGCGCTGCAACTCGCCCTCTCGCTCTTCATCGGGTGGGCCGGCCTGCAGATGCTCCGCCGTCGCCACCACGCCGCCTGCATGGGCGCCGCCATCGCCGCCTGCCTCCCGTGCAGCGCCTGCTGCTGCCTCGGTCTGCCGCTCGGCATCTGGGTCCTCGTCGTCCTCAACCGCGAAGACGTGCGCCAGTCCTTCAGCGAGAGCTGAGCCGCGCGGATTGCTAGCCTGCCGGAGTGAAGTTCCCCACCTCGGTTCCCCCGAAGGAGATGCCCCCGATGGTCGATCCTGCCGTGCATTCGAAGGTCAAGGCTCCCGCGACCACCCTGATGGTCCTCGCGGTGCTCGGCTTGCTCTACAGCCTGTTCAGCATCCTCACGAGTGCGTTCAGTGGCGAAGCGAATCGGCAAATCCTCGAGGGACTGCGCGAGGCACTGAGCCAGAGCGGCCAGGAGCTGCCGCCGTTCGTCGAGTCCCTGTTCAACAGCGCTTCCGACATCGGTGTCGCGTTGGCGATCCTGAACGCCGCCGCGTGGGTGTTCGTGCTATTCGGAGCGCTGCGCATGCGACAACTCCGCAGCCGTAGTCTCTGCGTCGCCGCCGCGGTGCTTGCCCTCGCGCCCACCCAGTGCTGCTGCGGCCTCGGCATCGCCGTGGGTATCTGGGCCCTCGTCGTCCTCAACCGCACGGACGTGCGCCAGTCCTTCAGCGAGAGCTGAGCCGCGCGGCGCGCGTGAGAGCGCGTGAGAGCGCGGCGTGCGCGGCGGGGAACGCCGCGTATTGGATCGTCGGCGCGCGCGATGGAGCGCCTCACGATTTGGCGCCTCACGATTTGGCGCCACGCGATTTGGTTGGCGCCACGCGATGGAGCACCGCACGGGGCCGGGCGCCCTTGGCGGGCGACCGACCCCGTGCAGATCCCCCGTCCGTCCGCGAGCTAGAGCTCGAGGAGTGTTCTCGACCTCAAGGAACGAGCGTGAATTCCAGCGCGTTCGAGAGGTTGGTGGTCTTGGGGGCCGGCGGGTCGCGGAACCAACCTTGGGCCTGCACGATGGCGCCCGCGCTGAACGGTGCGCCGAGCGCCGTCGGCGTGGCGCTCAGGAACGCGAGCCAGTCCCTCGAGAGCGTGCCGTCGCAGCTTCCGGCGGTGCCGCCGGTGTCCTGCGCAGCCATGCGCTGGGTCGGGGACTTCACGCACAGGAAGCTCGTGCCGCCGACACCCCACGCAGACGCGGCGCGCCCCGAGATGCCGTAGAAGATCAGGCCCTGCTTCTGGCCCTCGACATTGGAGACGACGAGCGTGAAGCCCGAGCTGGCGGCGACGCTGGCGGTGCCGTTCGCGCTGATCGCGGGGACGCAGCCGTTGGTGGTCGTGCCCGCCGTGCAATAGGGCGTGACGACCACCGGCGGAACCTCGCGAATTTGGAAGGCAGTGATGTGCGGGCGCAGCGTGCTGGTCGCAACCGGATGCGAGCCTTGCTCGATCAGGTACAGCTGGCTGGTCGACGAGCGAGTGAATGTACCGACGATGTGCTGGCCGAAGATCGTGTCACCCGCGCCCGAGAAGTTGTTGGGATCGGCGTCGAGGCCCTGCGAGATCGGCCCCTGCGTGAGCGAGCCGAGGTTGGTGACATTGCCGCTCGTCAGCGTGGCGACACCGACGGCCGAGCTGAACGACATGCGACGATCGTTGACCGCCGTGGTGCCCCCGCCAGGACGCTGATCGCAAAACCAGATCTGAATCTCGTAGGTCTTGCCTTGGACGAGCGTTCCGAGCGTGTCGAGGCGAATGCCGCCCCAATTCGACGGGTTGGTGAGGGTGGTTTCACCCGTGGCGCGGGCGGCGCCGAGCAGCTGGTCGTACCCCATGTCGCCGGTGGTCGAGCCGTTGAGCGCGCTCGTGCTCGCGTTGGTCCAGCCCGATGGAGCGAACGCGGCGAACGTGACCCCGCCCACCGTCGGCGAGTAGACCGGGCTCGAGGCGTTGCAGTTGCGCGCGGTGACGAGCGTGCCGTTGGTCCGAACATCGGAAGGCGCGAGGACATCCTGCGGGGCGCCCCAGGTGATGACATCGGCGCGAGCTGCGCTGGCGAGGCCCAAGGCAGCCATGGCCGGGAGCAGAGCGGTGCGTGCGTTCATGAAACGATCCTGCATGGAGTTCTGTGGTGAGTCCGTCCGTCCGCGCCCGTGAGCCGGTGGCCGCATTCTCGGAGGACGAGAGCGCCGGTCCCGTCAGCGCGTTCCCGAAAATCCCGTTCCCGCGCTCGAACCGACCGCCGCCGGACGCACCCAACCCACGCAGCGCGGGGCGGGGGGCGCCGGCCCCGCGGGCGAGAGGGTCGCGTACGCGTTCCGGGGCTAGTCGTCGCCCTGCAGCAGGCCGCCCAAGAGGCCGCCTTGTTCGGTGCGGCCGCCGGAGGCGGCCATCATGCGGGTGGCGAGGCGGGAGAAGGGCAGGGTCTGGAGCCAGACGCGGCCGGGGCCGCGCAGGACGGCGAAGAACAGGCCTTCGCCGCCGAAGAGGAAGCTCTTCACGCCGCGCACCATCTGGATGTCGTAGTCGACGGCCTCGTCCATGGCGACGATGCAGCCGGTGTCGACGCGCAGCATCTCGCCGGCGGCGAGGCGGCGCTCGACCACGGAGCCCGAGGCGTGGACGAAGGTGGTGCCGCGGCCTTCGAGGCGCTGCAGCATGAAACCCTCGCCGCCGAACAGGCCGGCGCCGAAGCGGCGCGTGAAGGCGACGGAGATCTGCACATCGGTGGTCGAGCACAGGTACGAGTCGCGCTGGCACAGGAGCGTGCCCTGCGAGAGGTCCATCGGCAGCACCTTGCCGGGATAGGGCGCGGCGAAGGCCACCGTCGCGGGGCGGCCGCCTTGGTTCGTGAAGGTCGTCACGAAGAAGCTCTCGCCGCCGATCATGCGCTTGAGGCCGGAGAGCAGGCCGCCGCCCGTCGAGGTCTCCATCTCGATCCCCTGCTCCATCCACACGAACGCGCCGGGCTCGGCGCGAACGGCGTGGTTTTGGGGCAGTGTGACCTGCACATATTGGAAGTCGTCGCCGTCGATGCGGTAGTCGAGCGTGGTGTTCATGGCTTCGGGAGCGCGCACGGACCGGCGTGCGGGCACCAGAATCTACTGCGGGAAGGCGTTGACGTTACCAGTGCCGTGCATGCGACCGAGCGCGAGAGCGCGGCGAGAGCCCCGAGAAGGACTCCGCTCGCTCGGCCGCGCGGCGGATTCAGCGCACGAGCAGGTCGAGCAGCTGGCGTTCGGGGCCTTGGACGCCGACGCCGTCGAACTCGCGCGAGCGCGGGCCGACCTCGTCGAAGACGGTGATGCGACAACGCAGAAGGTCGGCGCCGGTGGTGGAGCGCGGCTCGGTGCCGGACTTCAGCGTGCGCGCGGCGTCGACGAGGCGTTCGGCCTCGGCGAGGCTGAGCATGCGGTAGGCGCGAGCGGGGTCGCGCGGCGGGCTCGTCCACTCGTCGACCACGACGCCGCTGGGGTACACGCGCAGCGACTCGTCGATGCCGGCGATGCCGCCGCGGCGACGCAGTTCGAGGTAGGGACGCGCGGGCAGCACTTCGAACTCGAAGCGCTCGTCGGGCCGCACGAAGCGCTCGAGGCGCAGCTTGTAGCGGCCGGGCATCAGGCCGCGGATGCGCGCCACGGCGCTGAAGTCCTGCAGCACGGTCGCCTGCACCGTGCCCTGCGGCGGCGGCGCGGAAACGGGCGTCAGCACGAGCGTTCCGGGCTCCTCTGGGTCGCGGGCGAGCTCGAAGCCGACGAACATCCAGTTGGGCGTGGCGTGGTGGCCGTCGACGCGCACTTCGAGCGTCTCGCCCCAGTGAATCGAGCGCGGCAGCGTGCAGCGATCGGGCAGGCCGACCTGCAGGCCCGGCTTGCCGGCGCGCGACGCGGGCGGCTCGGCCCACGGCTCGCTCACCTCGCCGAGCGTGCGGCTCGCAGCGCCGCGCGCGAGGTCGACGAAGCGCTCCTCGCCGCGCTTCGTGACGAGCGCGAGGAAGGCCTGCGGCCCGGCAGCTGTCTCGCCCCAGCGCAGCGCGGGCGGAGCGTCGGGTGCGAGCCACTCGCCGTCGGCGGGACGGCCGGCGCGGCCGCGATCGAGGTCGAGCTCGGCGGCGGAGAGCTCGGCCTTGCGCTCGCCCGTGCGCCAGATACTCAGGAGCTCGCGCGACTCGCTGTACGCGCGGTCGACGCTGACGAAGGCGAGGCCGTCGTCGGAGAGCAGATGCCAGCGCGGCGTCGCGCGGTGCGGATAGCTCGCGCTCCAGCGCGGCTCGCCGCTCTCGAGCGGCGGATTGGGGTGCACGCTGAGCGTCCAGCGAGCGAGTGCGTCCGGCACGCGCTCCTGACCCTTGGCGCGCGCGATTTCAGCGCGAAAGTGGCCGCTCGCGGAGACGACGGTCACGGGCTCGAGCGGCGCCGCGGGCTCCTGCGGAGCACAGAGGAAGGTGAGCGCGAATGCCAGCACGGGCCTACTCCTGCTCCTTGTCCTTGAGCTTGTCGTTGGCGGCCTTGAACAGGTCGTCGAGGCGCGAGCGCTTCTCGCGCTCCTTGGCGAGCAAGTCGTCGAGCCGTCCGGGTGCCTCGTCCGTGCGCGACTTCACGCGACCGAGCGCGTCGCCCCAGTCCTTCTCGCTGACCTTCGGCTTGCCGGTGATGTCGAGCTCCTCGGGACGGCGCGTGCGCAGCACGGTCTGCGTGCGCACATCGATCACGAGGCGCGACGAACAACAGGGACAGGCGATCTCGATCTCTTTCGTGTCCATGGTGGCTGGGGCGCCTCGCTTGCGCGGGACGACATCATGGCGCCGGCGCCAGCGAGAACAAATTCCGGGAAACGACGCCCTACGGACAAGGGCGGAGCGATATTTCGCGAGGAACTCGAAACGATCGGCGCGGAATGTGCGTAGGCTCTTGCAATGAGTTTCGGGAAACGCGTCGCTCCCCCCAGCGATGGATATGCCCGCCGAAGGATGCGGCTCGAGCGCGGCATCGGTGTCGTGCTTTGGATCCTGCTCGCAGCGGTCGTGTTCGTCGTGATCTAAGTCGCAGCGCAGCCGCTCGGGCCGCGAATTCCTCTAGTAGTCACGGAACGAACCGATGTAGGGCGAACCATAGAGAGGCGGGCAGGTGCGATAGGGATGACCGCCCCACGCGCCCACGCCCCAGCCGAACGACCAGTAGGGGCCATAGCCGTAGCCGTACGGGTAGTACAGGAGGCGTTCGAAGTTGGCGCTGATCACCTTGCGGCGCTCGGCGTAGCGCAGAGCCAGCCGGAGGTTGAGGCCGGACCAGTCGAGGTCGCCGAAGCTCTTCCCGGCGGGCAGGGGGAACGAGGCCGCGACCTCGCTGGTGCCGCCGGGGGCGATCGGCTCGGGCACCTGCGGCACGAGCTCGCCGGCCGGCAGGGTCACGAGATCGCCCGTGGACACCTGCAGCGAGCCCGCGTCGAGCGCGAACGGCACCGCGCCGGAGTTCTCGAAGCGCATCAGCACCTCGACCTGCGCCGGACGGGCGCTCTCACGGTCCGCGCGGCGCACCCCGCGCACCGTGAACAGGGCGCGCCCCTCGAAGTCGGCCACCTCGCTGTCCTCGAGCTTCACTTCCAGCGGCGACGGGACGAAGCGCGCGTCGTGGAAGGTCGAGCAGGCCGCAAGGCCGGCGGAGAGCAACGCGGGCAGCAGGGTCTTCATGGTGTGGGTTCTGTGCGACACGCGCAGGTCGAATTCCATAGGCAGTCAGTCGGCGCGGCGAGATCCACGGGGAATGTCCGACGCCGCGCGCGCTCCAAGGATATTTCAAAGTGAGCGCGCGACCCGCTCAGGGCAGCGGCACGGGAATCCGACGCCGGCGCACGATGCCGGCGAGGGCCGCGAGCCACTGCGCGTCGTCGTTGAGGCAGGGCACGACCGTCCAGTCCTTGCCGCCGGCCTTGCGGAACTCGTGGCCGAGCTCCATGCGGACCTCCTCGAGGGTCTCGAGGCAGTCGGTGGTGAAGGCCGGGCAGACCGCGACCACGCGCCGGTGCGTCTTGGCGAGTTCAGGGATGGCCTCGGCGGCGTAGGGGCGCAGCCATTCCTCGCGGCCGAAGCGCGACTGGTAGACCTGCGTCCAGCGTTCCTTCGAGAGGCCGAGCGCCTTGGCGAGGGCCGCAGCGGTGCGCTCGCAGTGCTCGCGATAGGGGTCCCCCGCCGTGACATAGCGCAGCGGGATGCCGTGGAAGCTGAAGACATAGTGGTCGATGTCGGCGTCCTGCACGCGCGAGCGCACGCTGGCGGCGAGGGCGGCGATGTAGTCGGGGTCGTCGTAGAAGGCGCTGACGACGAGCGGCTCGCTCTCCCCACGGCACGCGCGGGCGGCGCGCACGGCGTCGACCACGGTGCCGGAGGTCGTGCCGCTGTACTGGGGAAACATGGGAGCGAGCACGAGGTCGCGGCAGCCGGCCGCCTTCAGGCGCTCGAGGGCCGACTCGATGGTCGGGTTGCCGTAGCGCATGGCGACCTCGACCCGGTAGCCGTCGCCGAGCTCGCGCTGCAGGCCGCGGCCCTGGGCCTTGGAGAGCGTGATCAGCGGCGAGCCCTCGGGGGTCCAGACCTTGCGGTAGAGCGCGGCGCTCTTGGGGCCGCGCAGCGGGAGGATGATCCCGTGCAGGAGCGGCAGCCAGAGCCAGCGCGGCAGGCGCACCACGGCCGGATCGCCGAGAAACTCGGCCAAGTAGCGGCGCACGGCCGCGGTTTCCGGCGCGTCGGGAGAGCCGACATTCACGAGCAGCACGCCGATGGGTTGCATGGGCCGGAGAGCGTAGCAGCCGGGGCCGCCGAGCCTGAGAGCGCGGGCGTGACTCCCCCACCCGGCCGGAAGCGGGTTCCCGGCTTGGGTGACGGGAAACGAGCGCATCGGCCGGGGCGCGGAAAAAATCCCGCGGCCGTGACAGAGCGGTGACAGAAATCGAGTTCGCGCGGCGTACCTTTCGAGCGCCATGGAACGGATCGGGATCGCGGGCCTGTCGCTGCAGGAGACGGATGTCGCGGGGCTCGAGCGCCTGCGGCGGCCGGAGCCGGAGCGCTTCGAGCTGTGCGCGAGAGAGCTCGCGGACGAGCTCGGCGCCAGCGAGCTCGTGCTGCTCACGACTTGCAACCGCGTCGAGGTCATCTTCGCGCGCGAGCTCGGCCATCTGCCGGAGGCCGCAGACCGCGAGGTCGTCGCGCGCACACTCGGCCTTGCCGAGGACGATCCCGTGCGCGCGCGCATGCATGTGCACATCGCCGCGAGCGCCGTGCGCCATCTATTCCGCGTCGCGTGCTCGCTCGACTCCGTCGTGCTCGGCGAAGACCAAATCCTCGCGCAGGTGCGCGACGCCTTCGCGCGCTGCGAGCGCGCGGGGCTGGTCGGCCGGCTGCTCGGTGGGCTCTTCGAGCACACCTTCCAGATCGGCAAGCAAGTGCGCACCGAGACCGAGCTCTCGCGCGTCCCCGTGTCGGTGGTGAGCATCGGTCTCGAAGAAATCGCGCGCTATTTCGCCAGCGCGATGCCGCGCGTGGCGCTCGCGGGCGCTGGCGCGATGGCCGAGTTGGTGGTGAAGAACGCGGCAGATCATGGCGTGAAGATCGCGGCGATCGCCAATCGCACGCTCCCGCGCGCGCAGCGGCTCGCGAGCCTGTGCGGCGCGCAAGCGCTCACGCTCGACGCCTTGCTCGAGCAACGCGGTGGCTTCGATGTGATCGTCACCGCGACTTCGATGCCCGGCTATGTGTTCGACCGCGCGCGCCTGACTTCGTTCGCGCAACGCACGCCGCTCGGCCGTTCGCTGCTCGCCGTCGACCTCGCCGTGCCGCGCGACATCGAGCCGGTCGATGCGCCGCAGGTCGAAGTGATCGACATGGAGCGACTGCGCGCTGCGGCCGAGGGCAATCGCGCGCTGCGGGCCGCGGCGGCGGCGCAAGCGGAAGCGCTGATCGAGCGCAAGCTCGAGGGCTTCACGCGCCGCGCGGCGCAGTCGGCACTCAACGAAACCATCGCCGAGATGCGCAACGAATCGGAGAGCGTGTTCGAGAAGGAACTCGCGCAGCTCTTCACCGGCAAGCTCGCGCACATTCCCGCCGACGACCGCCGCGCGATCGAGCACTGGGCGCGCACGGCTTTCGGGCGCGTGTCGCATGTGCCGATCAGCGCGATCAAGCGGCTCGCGAGCGACAAGGCGCTGTTCGGCAACGGCCAAGGCACGGAGGGTGCAGCGTGAAGGTACGGATCGGAACGCGCGGATCGGATCTCGCGCTGTGGCAGGCGCACCACGTGAAGTCGGTGCTCGAGCGCGCGGGCGCGCAGGTCGAGATCCTCGTGCTGAAGACGAAGGGCGACCTGATCGACAACGTGCCGCTCTCGAAGGTCGAGGGCAAGGCGTTCTTCACGGCGGAGATCGAGCGCGCGCTGCTCGACCGCGAGGTCGACATCGCCGTGCACAGCCACAAGGACCTGCCGACGGAGATGACGCCGGGCCTCGTGATCGCGGCCGTGCCGCCGCGCGCGACGCACTGCGAGCGACTGCTCGTGCGTCCCGACGCGCACGATTCGCAGGCGCCGTTTTTGCCGCTCAAGCGCGGGGCGCGCGTGGGCACGAGCGCGCCGCGGCGGCTCGAGCAGCTCAAGACGCTGCGGCCCGACCTGCAGGTGCTCGACCTGCGCGGCAATGTGCCGACGCGCGTGCGCAAGGCGCGCGAAGGCGTGTACGACGCGGTGGTGCTCGCCGCTGCAGGCCTCGATCGCCTGAAGCTCTCGACCGAAGGGCTCGTCGCCGTCGATCTTGCGATCGGCATGTTCGTTCCGGCGCCCGCGCAGGGCGCACTGGCGGTGCAGGTGCGCGCGGACGACCGCGCGGTGTTCGAGCTGTGCCGCAGCGTGCTGCACGATGAACCGACGGAGCGCGCGATCGCCGCCGAGCGCTCGCTGCTCTCGGGCGCGGGCGGTGGCTGCAGCTTGCCGCTCGCCGCGGCGGTTTCGCGCGAAAGTGGCGCGAGCGACTTCGTGGCGCACGGCTTCCTCGGCGCAGGCCATCCGGCCGGTGCGGCGCACGCGCGTTGGGTCGTCGCACGCGGCGCCTCGCCCGAAGCTGCGATGAAGACGGTGCTCGGCGAGCTCGTCTCCGCGCGCGCCACGCGCGTCGGTCCGTTCGGCGGCCTCTCGATCGCCCTCGCTGGCTCCGCGCACGATGGCTCCCAGCTCGGCGAGCGACTCGCCGCGCTCGGAGCGGATGTGCGCGCGGAGCGCGTGATCGAGCTCGAGCCCATCGCGGGCGCGAACCTCGATGCGTTCCTCGCGAGCGCGCGCAGCGGCGATGTGGTGGCGATCACGAGTCGACAGGCGGCGCATCTGCTCGCCGGCCGCAAGGTCGCCGCGGGCGTGCGCTTCGCGGCCGTCGGGCGCGCGAGCGCGCGCGAGCTCGCCAACGGCGGCTTCGAGGTGGCGTGGACCGGCGAGAGCGGCGCCCGCGAGCTCGCGGGTCGCGTCGAGGTCGCGCAGGGCGCTCGCGTGCTGTGGCCGTGCGCGCAGGATGCGCTGCCCGACCTCGCCGATGCTCTCGAAGAGCGCGGCATCGCGCTCGAGCGACGGGCGATCTACCGCACCAAGCTCGCGCGCAACATGCGCCTCGATCCCGAGGTCGCGGTGCGCGTGTACATGAGCCCGTCCGCCGTCGAAGCCGCGCTCGATTGGGAGCGCGCGCATCCCGGACGCGCAACCGTGCGCTTCGCGCTCGGCTCGACGACGGCCGCGGCTCTGAAGTCCGCCGGCCTCGACGCCGTGCAACCCGCCTGCACCGACACCCCGATCACCGAGGAGCTCGTCGCAGGGCTCCACCGCCTCGTCTGCTCCAAGGTCACGCAAGCATGAAGATCCGCCCCCGTCGACTCCGCACCACGGCGCTCCTGCGCGAAGCCGTCGCCGAGACTCAGTTCCGCGTCGCGCAGCTCATCCAGCCGCACTTCGTGATCGAAGACACGAACGGCGTGCAGGCAATCTCCTCGATGCCCGGCATCGAACGCATGGGCATCGCGCGCCTCGTCGAGCGTGTAGGCCGCGATCTCGACCTCGGCCTCACGAATGTGCTGCTCTTCGGCCTGACCGAGCACAAGGACCTGCGCGGCGCGAGCGCGACCGATGCGAACGGCCTCGTGCCGCGCGCGGTGCGAGCGCTGCGCGAGCGCCACGGCGAGCGCCTGACGATCATGACCGATGTGTGCCTGTGCGGCTCGCTCGAGCACGGCCACTGCGGGATTCTGAAGGACGGCAAGGTCCTGAACGATGAGACGCTGCCGATCCTCTCGGCCATGGCGCTCGCGCACGCGCGCGCCGGAGCCGATGTCGTCGCGCCGAGCGACATGATGGACGGCCGCGTGGCGGCGATTCGCGCGACGCTCGACGCGAGCGGACACAGCGACACGGCGCTCATGAGCTACTCGACCAAGTTCGCGTCGGCCTTCTACGGCCCGTTCCGCGAAGCCGCGGACAGCGCGCCGAAGTCCGGCGACCGCAAGAGCTACCAGATGGACCACCGCAACGCGCGCGAGGCGCTGCGCGAGAGCCTGCTCGACGAGCAAGAGGGCGCCGACATCCTGATGGTCAAGCCCGCGCTCTCGTACCTCGATGTGATCCGCACCATCAAGGACCGCACGCTCGTGCCGCTCGCCGCCTACAATGTCTCGGGCGAATACTCGATGGTGAAGGCCGCCGCTGCGAACGGCTGGGTGGACGAGAAACTCGTCGTGCGCGAGATCCTGAACTCGATGTTCCGCGCCGGTGCGGACCTCGTCATCAGCTACCACGGTCGCGAGGCGCGCGAGAAGGGCTGGATCTGATGCACCCGCTGCTCGAGCGCGCGAAGAAAGTCATGCCCGGCGGGGTATCGAGCCCCGTGCGCGCGTTTCTTGCCGTCGGAGGAGAGCCGCCGATCGTCGCCAAGGCGCGTGGCGCGGAAATCACCGATGTCGACGGCAGGGTCTACACCGACCTCGTCGGTTCGTGGGGTCCGATGATCCTCGGTCACTCGCATCCGGCCGTGGTGGAGGCGATCGCGCGCGCAGCGCACGAGGGCCTGTCCTTTGGCGCGACATGCGAGCGCGAAGTGATGCTCGCGGAGGCGGTGCTGTGCCGCTTCCCGTGGGCCGACAAGGTGCGCTTCGTCTCGACGGGCACCGAGGCGGTGATGAGCGCGGTGCGACTCGCGCGCGGCGCGACGAAGCGCTCGCGCATCGTCAAGTTCGAGGCCTGTTACCACGGTCATGTCGACAGCCTGCTCGTGAAGGGCGGCTCAGGCCTCGCGACGCTCGGCATTCCGTCGTCCGCGGGCGTGCCGCCGGCGCTCGCGGAGCTCACCGAAGTGCTGCCGCTCGACGATGAGCAGGCGGCCCACGCGCTGTTCGCCGAGCGCGGGCAGGAGATCGCGTGCGTGATCATCGAGCCGCTGCCCGCGAACTCGGGCCTGCTCGTGCAGCGCCGCTCGTTCCTCGAGCACCTGCGCAAGCTGACGCGCGCCCACGGCGCGCTGCTCATCTTCGACGAGGTCATCAGCGGCCTGCGCGTCGCCATGGGCGGCATGACCGAGATCACCGGCATCGAGCCGGACATCGTCACGCTCGGCAAGATCGTCGGAGGCGGCATGCCGGTCGGCGCGTACCTCGCCAAGGACGCGCTGATGACGCAGGTCGCGCCGCTCGGCCCCGTCTACCAGGCCGGCACGCTGTCGGGAAATCCGGTCGCGATGGCCGCGGGTCTCGCGACGCTCAAGCAGCTCGAGGATCGGCAGGTGTATCGCGAGCTCGACGCGCGCGGCGCGATGCTGCAGCGCGGCTTCGAGCGCGCGATGGAGCGCTACGACATCACGGGCAGTGTCGCGCGCATGGGTTCGATCCTGTGGCTCAGCTTGCAGGCGGGCCCGCCGCCGCGCGCGTGGCACCAAGTCGACATGGGCGGCGCCAAGCTCTACGGGCGGATCCATCGCCACGCGATGCACAACGGTCTGTGGATGGCACCGTCGGCCTACGAGGTCGCGTTCGTCTCGCTCGCGCACGGCGCCGAACACATCGAGCGCGCGTCGCAGGCCTTCGAGCGCGCTCTCGAAGCGGTGCGCAAGGAAAGCTGAAGTGGACCCCTCCCGTCGCAAGCTCTATTCGTATGTCGCGGTCGTCGCGCTGTACCTGCTCGTGTTCGGGTGGTGGCTGTTCTTCTTCGCGCACCAGAGCGAGTTCCTGCTCCGCCGAGTCGCCGATCGCGGCGTCACCGTGAGTCCCGAGGTCGCGGAAGCGCTGCGCACCGCGACCGACGAGAACATGCGCATGTTCGTGTTCGAAGGCGCGTTCCTCGGGCTGCTGCTGCTCGGGAGCGTGCTCCTCGTCGTGCGCTCGCTGCAGAAGGAGCTCTCGGTGCACCGGCAGGAGCGGAACTTCCTGTCCGCCGTAACGCACGAGTTCAAGAGCCCGATTGCTTCGGCGAAGCTGTATGTCGAGAGCCTCCAGCTCGGCCGAGCGGAGGGCGAGAAGCGCGAGCGCTACCTCAAGCACGCCCACCAGGACCTCGACCGCCTTCAGAAGATGGTGGAGAGTCTGCTGGCCAGTGCGCGCATGACGACCACGGGCCCCGATGTGCAGGTGCGACCGCTCGACCTAGTCGCGGAGACGCGCGAGATCGCGGCGGAGCTCGCGCACGATCCGCAGACGGCCACGGCCGCGCTCGAGGTCTCCGCGCAGGGAGCGCTCCTAGCGCGCGCGGATTCTGCCGCGCTGCGCACGATCCTGCGCAACCTCGTCTCGAATGCCGTGAAGTACGCGGGGCCCGCGCCGCGCGTCGCGATCGAGCTGCGCCGCGACGGACGCCACGCGGTGCTGCGTGTGCGCGACTGGGGTCCGGGGTTGAAGGGCGCCGATCCGCGGCGCATCTTTGACGCCTTCGTACGCGGCGGCGACGAGAATGTGCGCACGCGGCCGGGCGTCGGACTGGGGCTGTACCTCGTGTCCGAGCTCGCCCGCGCGCAGGGTGGCGAGGCCCGCGCGCTCACCCAGCCCGAGGGTGGCGGCTTCGCCATCGAAGTTGCGCTGCCTGCGGTCGAGAAGGAGCACGCGAAGTGAGCGCCGAGAAGCTGGTAGTGGTCGAAGACGAAGAGCACCTCGCCGAGGTGATCTCCGACAACCTGGAGCTCGAAGGCTACGCCGTCGAGGTCGTGACCGATGGCCTCGCCGCACTGGCTCGCCTGCGACGCGAGCCCGCGCCCGCGCTCGTGCTGCTCGATGTGATGTTGCCCGGCATGGACGGGTTCACGATCTGCGACACGCTGCGCAAGGAAGGCCGCAACATGCCGATTCTGTTTCTCACCGCGCGCAGCGCAGCCGATGATCGCGTGCGCGGGCTCGAGCTCGGGGGCGATGACTTTCTCGGCAAGCCTTTCGACCTGCGCGAGCTGATGCTGCGCGTGCGCGCGATCCTCAAGCGCTCGACATGGTACGCCGGGCCTTCTCCCGCCGGCGACATGCTCACGCTCGGCAACGCGCGCGTGAACTTCAAGAGCTTCGTTGCGAACATAGACGGCCGCGAGATCCAGCTCTCCGAGAAGGAGACGATGATCCTGCGTTGCCTCGCCGAGAAGCCCGGCGAAGTGATCGCGCGCACCGAGATTCTCGATCGCGTGTGGGGCTACGACGCGTTCCCCACCGAGCGCACCATCGACAACTTCATCGTGCGTCTGCGACGGCTCCTCGAGCCCGATCCGCAGTCGCCTCGCTACATCCACACCGTTCGCGGCACCGGATACCGACTCACGCCATGAATCCCCAAGATCGACTGCTGATGCGCGCGCTGCGGCGCGAGACGACCGAACGCGCTCCCGTGTGGCTGATGCGCCAAGCTGGTCGCTACCTGCCGGAGTACCGCGCGGTGCGCAAGGAAGCCGGCGGGTTCATGGAGATGATCCGCGAGCCGCGCTACGCCGCCGAAGTCACCATCCAGCCCATCCGGCGCTTCGGCATGGACGCGGCCATTCTGTTCAGCGACATCCTCGTGCCGCTCGAGGCGATGGGCATGAAGCTCATCTTCGACGACCACGGCCCGTCGCTGCCCGTGCCCGTGCGCGACCGCGCAGCGATCGACGCACTGCGCGTCGTCGACCCCGCGGCGACGATGCCGTTCGTCGGCGAAGCGCTGAAGCTCACGCGCGCCGGCTTGCCGGACGAGACGGCACTGCTCGGCTTCTGCGGCGCGCCCTTCACGCTCGCGTCGTACGCCATCGAAGGCGGCACATCGAAGCAGTTCAGCTACATCCGCAAGATGATGTATCTCGACTTTGCGTCGTTCTCGGTCCTGATGGACAAGCTCGCGGAAGAGGTGATCGCGCACATGCGCTATCAGGTGGCGAGCGGCGCCGACGCGGTCGTGTTGTTCGATACTTGGGCCGGCTCGCTCACGCGCGCCGACTACCAGCGCTACGCAGCGCCGTGGACCAAGCGCGTCGTCGACGGACTCGCCGGTGTCGCGCCCCGCGTGATTTTCGCGGGCGAGTCCGGCCACTTCCTCGATGACCTGCTCGCCATGGGCGCCGAGGGCGTGGCTCTCGATCACCGCACATCGCTCGCGGCAGCCTTCGATCGCGCCGCGGGCCGCTGCGCGCTGCAGGGCAACTTCGATCCGGCGGCGCTGTTTGCCTCGCCGCAAGAAGTGCATCGCCGCACGCACGCCTTGCTCGATGAAGTGGCGGGCCGGCCCGGCCATGTACTCAACCTCGGTCACGGCGTGTTCAAGGACACCGATCCCGAGAGCGTCGGCGCGTTCGTGCGCGCCGCCAGGGAGCGCGCGAGATGAATGTGGCGGAGCTGCGCGTCGACGAGGAGCTCATCCTGCGCATGTCGGGCGCGGGCCCGCGCTACACCTCGTATCCGACCGTTCCGGAGTGGCACGAGTTCGGTGACGCCGATGCGCGCGCGGCGCTCGTGCGCGCCTCGACCAATCCCGAGGAGCCCCTGTGCGTGTATGTGCACCTGCCGTTCTGCGCGCGCATGTGCTTGTTCTGTGGCTGCACGGTCGAGATCACGCGCCGCCAAGGCAAGGTCGACAGCTACCTCGCCGCCATCGAGAAGGAAGTCGCGATGACCTGCGAGCTGCTCGGCTCGCGTCGCAAGGTCGCGCAGATCCACTGGGGCGGCGGCACGCCGACGCACCTCAAGCCCGACGAGCTGCGGCGCCTCTACGGCATCCTCTCGCGTCACTTCGATGTGCAGCCGGGCGCGGAGATCTCGATCGAGGTGCACCCGCATGTGACGACATTCGAGCAGATCGACACGCTCGTCGATCTCGGTTTCAACCGCGTCTCGATGGGCGTGCAGGATCTCGATCCGCATGTGCAAGAGGTCATCCACCGCGACCAGACCACGGAGGAGACCGAGGCGCTCGTCGCGCACTGCCGCAAGCGCGGCATCGGCGGCGTGAACCTCGATTTGATGTACGGCCTGCCGGAGCAGACCGAGGCGACCTTCGCGGCGACGCTCCGCACGATCGCGCGCATCCAGCCCGATCGTCTCGCGGTCTACGGCTACGCGCACGTTCCGTGGCTCAAGCGCCACCAGACCGCGCTCGAGCCGTATCGGCTTCCCACCGCGCCGGAACGCGCGCGCCTCTTCTTCGTCGCGATCGAGGAGCTCTCGAAGTCCGGCTTCGAGGTGATCGGTCTCGATCACTTCGCGCGCCGCAGCGACGCGCTGTGGCGCGCGCTCGAAGACGGCACGCTGCACCGCAACTTCATGGGCTACACCACCCATCCCGCGGAGGACATGCTCGCGTTCGGCATGAGCTCGATCGGCGACTTCGGCGGTGCGTTCGTGCAGAACAACCACGACACGCGTACATACGAGGCCGCGATTCACTCGGGCAAGCTCTCGGCGATGAAGGGCATGGTCCGCAGCGCGGAAGACGACCTGCGCCGCGCCGCCATCCAGTCGCTCATGTGCGCGATGCATCTCGATCTCGACGAACTCGAAGCCCACAGCGGCCGCCGCGATCTCGAGGCGCACTTCGCGCGCGAGTTCGAGGAGCTCAAGCCGCTCGCCGAGCAGGGCTTCTGCGAGATCCGCGGCCGACGCATCGATGTGACGCCGCGCGGGCGACTGTTCCTGCGCCATCTCGCGATGGCGTTCGACGAGTACCTGCACAAGAAGATGGCCGACGGGCCGCGCTTCAGCAAGACCATCTGAGGCGATGGCGATCGACCTCGACACCGTTGTCGTGGGAGCCGGGATCTCCGGCCTCGCCTACGCGCACGCGCGCGGCCCGGCAGCGGAAATCGTGGTGCTCGAATCGGCCGCGCGCGCCGGAGGACTCGTCGAGACGCGACGGGCGGGCCACGGGGGCGCATTTCGCTACGAGGTGGGCCCCGAGTCCCTGCGCTTCGAAATGAAGGGCGGTCTCACCGACATGCTCGACGAGCTTGCGCTGGCGGCGCACAAGCCGCCGGACGCGGCCTCGCGCCGCTTTCTGGTGTGCCAGCGCAAGCTGGTGGACGCGCCGCTTTCTCCGCCGAAGTTCCTCGCATCACCGCTGCTCACATGGCGCGGGAAGCTGCGCATGCTCGCGGAGCCTTTTCGCGATGCGCGCGTCGGCAACGACGGCTCCATCGCGGACTTCGTCCGCCATCGCGTCGGACAGGAAGCGCTCGACGCCATGCTCGATCCGCTCGTGAGCGGCATCCACGCGGGCGATCCTGCGCAGCTCTCGATGCGCGCATGCTTTCCGCGCCTCGTCGAGCTCGTCGAGACGCACGGCGGACTGTTTCGCGCGCTCTTCAAGACGCGCGGCGAGCCCGCGCCGAGCGTGATCAAGCCCGAGGGCGGCTGCCAGTCGATCACCGATGCTCTCGCGGCGCGGCTCGGCGATAGGCTGCGGCTGCACAGCCCGGTGAGCTCGATCGCGCGCGAAGGCGAGCACTGGCGCGTCGCGAGCACGAGCGGCGAGTACCGCGCGCGTCGCCTCGTGCTGGCGGTCGCGTCCTCGACGGCCTCCCGATTGCTCGCACCCTCGCAGCCCGAGCTCGCGCGCATGATCGGCACGATCTCGGCCGAGAATGTTGTCTCGCTTGTGCACATGCGCCGGCGCGCCGATGTCGGCCACTCGCTCGCGGGCTTCGGCTATCTGGTCGCATCGCGTGAAAAACTGCGGCATCTGGGCACGCTGTTCAGCTCCTCGATCGCGCCCGATGCGTGCCCCTCTTCGCATGTCGTGCTCCGCACGCTGCTCGGCGGCGCGCGCGCGCCGGAGCTCGTCGACGCGAGCGATGCGAAGCTCATGGACATCGTTCAAGACGAAGTCGGCGCTCTGCTCTCGCTGCGCGGCGCGCCCGATTTCACGGCGATCCAGCGCTGGCGCGCGACACTTCCGCGCTTCGACCTGCAACATCCGGCGCGCGTAGATGCGATCGAGCGCGCCACACCGCCGTCGCTCGGGCTCGCCGGCAACTGGCTGCGCGGCATCGGCGTGAACCACCTCGCCGCCTCCGCACGCGCGCTCGCCGCGCGCCACGCGAGCTGAACTGCGCAGCTTCTCCGCGAAAGCGACGATCCCCGCCCGTCGCGCACGCGAGAGGCGGGGATCGCTTGCGCTGGCGCGCGCGTTACTTGCCGGATTGCTGGCGGCGCAGGCGCTTGCGGTACTTCTCAGCGAGCTCGGTCTGGCGGTTCGACATGCTCTGCTGCACTCCGTCGATGAAGACATAGTCGACTTGCGTGCCGGTGTCGAGGATGTCGCCATTGGTGACGACGACATCGCCGAGCTTGCCGGGCGCGAGGCTGCCGAGCTCCTGCTCGAGACCGAGGACGCGCGCGGCGTACAGCGTCACGCTGCGCAGGGCCTCTTCCTTCGGCAGGCCGAACGAGGCCGCCATCGCCGCGTGGAAGCCCACATTGCGCACATTCTCGTCGTCGCCGGAGCTCAGCGCGAACTGCACGCCCGCGCGGTGGAGCACCGCAGGGTTTGCATACACCGCGTCGTACGGATCGAAATCGCTCGAAGGCAGCACCAGCGTGCCGGAAATGACGACCGGGATCTTCGACGCCGCGAGCTCGTCCGCGACCTTCCAGCCTTCGCGCGCCCCGAAGATCGTCGCATCGAGCTTCTGCTCGGCGAGCCACTTGAGTGCGTAGAGCAAGGTCTGCGCGCCGTCCGCGTGCACCGCGACCTTCTTCTGGCCGAGCGCGAACGGTGCGAGCGCCTCCATGCGCACATCGTAGTCCGGGCGCGGCGAGCCCTTCGACACGGACTCGTCGATCAGCCGCGAGTACTCGCGCGCCGCCGCGAGCTGCTTGCCGAGCTCTTTGAGGACCTCGGGCTCCTTCTTCTCCTTCGCGGTGTTGCTGACGAGGGGGAACGCGAGGTGCAGCATGTCGCGGTCGACCTGCAGCAGCTCCTCCCATGTGTCGCCCGCGAGGCGAATCACGCACGACTGCCCCATCCACGGTCCGCCCCCCTGCGGCGAGCTCTGTGCACGCGTCACGCCGTTGAAGCGCGTCACGCCGATGTGCACCGACTCCGCGTTGAGCGAAGCCGACGCGCGAATGTCCGGCTGGCTGCCGCCGATCTCGGAGGTGTCGACCGTGGCAGGCACGGAGCCGATCTCGAACAGACCGAGCCGCGTGTCGAGCGCGATGAGGCCGGGCCAGACATGCTTGCCCGTCGCGTCGACGACGCGCGCGCCCGCCGGAACCGCGATGCCCGCGCCCATCGCGACGATGCGGCCGCCCTGCATCACGAGTGTGCCGTTCTCGACCACGCCAGAGGTCACCGGATGCAGCGTTCCGCCGACGATGGCGACCGTCGGGCCGCCGTCGGCGCTCCACTCGACTCCCGCTTCTTTGCGGGGCTCGACGAGTTCGGTCACCGACGCAGGCCGCGTGTCGAGCTCGAACGCGTCGCGGCGCGTGAACTCGAGCTCGCCGTCGACCATGGTCCACTCGACGCGCGAGTACGCGCTCAGCGGATCGCCCGTGTGGAGCGCAAGGTCCGCGTCCTTGCCGACTTCGATCGAACCCGTGCGTTGCTCGAGCGCGAGCTGCTTCGCGACATTGAGCGTGACGAGCTGCAGCGAGCGCACCGGGTCGAGCCCGCCGTAGCGCATCGACTTGCCCGCGTCGCTGAAGAGGTGGCGCACGAGCTCGTCGGAGTCCGAGTTGATCGTCGTCACCGCGCCGGCCTCGACCATCATCGCCGGGCTGAACGGCACGGCATCGTAGGCCTCGATCTTGTAGGCCCACCAGTCGCTGAAGCTCGACGGGCCCGCTCCGTGCTGCGCGATTTCGTGGGCGATCTTGTAGCCCTCGAGCACGTGCTGCAGGGTCTTGACGCGGAAACCGTTCTGCTCGGCGACGCGCAGCAGCATCAGGATCTCGTCGGCACGGTAGCAGTGGCTGTGCACATCGACCTGCTTTTCGAGGATCCCGACGAGCACCTCGAGACGCACATCCTTGCGCGGCGGCGGCGGATCCTCACCGCGCGCCTTCGCCGCCTCGAATGCCTTCCATTCCACTTGGTACTCGCGCGCGCGCGTGAACGCGCGCACGAGAAGTGCTTCGACGCCCATGCGCGACGCCGGGAAGCGGCTCGAGTTGCCGCTGCCGTTCGAGCGCTTCACATTCTCGCCGAGCGCGAACTTGATGCCCTCCTTCGCGTCCTGGTTTTCGAGCTCGCCGAAGCCGCGCCCGTAGCGCAGCTTGATGACAGCGTGCCGTCCGCCGATCGTGTTCGCCGAGCCGTGCAGCAGCCGCGCGCCGGTGACGCCGCCCGCGAGCGCGCGCCAGATCGTCAAGTCTTCGGCATCGACCGCGTCGCTGATGTCGCACTCGCCCGTGATCGAGTACGTGCCCTCGTTCACGCCACGCGAGATCGCCATGTGCGAGTGGCAGTCGATCACGCCCGGCGAGAGGTGCATGCCCTGGCCGTCGAGCTCGAGCGTGCCCGCGGGCGCTTCGACCGCGCCAACAGCCGCGATCTTCCCTTCCTTGACATAGACGCTGCCGGCGAATGCAGGCGACACGGCCGTGTGGATCGTGACGTTGCGAATCACGCACGTGCCGCCGGTCTTGAACGCGGGCTTGCGCTGCGCGTCGGTCTCGAACGGATGGTCGCCCGCGACCCCGAGGGGCGCGAGCAGGAGAGCCGCGAAGGCGAGCTTGAGCATCGAGTTACTTGTGACCACAGCAGGCCTCCTCGCCTTCGTACGCCGCTTCGTCTTCCAGCCACTTCGGCTTGCGTTCTCCGCTCACCTCGCTCGTCGTCTCACCCCACGGGCCGCGCATGGTCGCACTGCCGCGCAGGGTCCCGCCGTCGAGCTCGACCTTCCACTTCGTCGTGACCTCGGTGTCGCGCATCGTGTAGCTGCCTTCGAGCACGAGCGTCTTGCCGACCACCGTGCCCTTGACGTCGACCGTGCGCTCGCCGCGCTGGCCCGACGTGACGAGCGTGCCCGTCACCTCGCCCTCCGGCGTCATCTTGAGCGTCAGCGTCGCCTTCTGCGCACCCTGGTCGCTCTTCGTCTCGCAATCCCACACGCCGCTCGCATCGACGCCGTCGTCGGGCTTGCCCTCGAGCTTCTCCTCGGCCTTGATCTCGTATTCGTGCGGGAATCCGTCGACGAAGAGCCACGCGACCTTCGCATCCTTCTTCGTCGGAATGTCGGTCCACAGCGCGAGTGTCGCGTCGAATCCGGCGATGAGCGAGCCGAGGTGCTGCTTCGCGCCGACCAGTTGCGACGCGCTGCTCGTGAGCGCCGCCAGCGCCGCGTCCTTCGGCAGGCCGTTCTCCACGAGCGTGCGCACCTTCTTGAGAAGCTCGCCGCCGTTTCCGCTGCCCGATCCGAACGCGAAGCGCACTCCGGCCTCGTGCAGCCGCAACGCACAGTCACGCCCCTCGACCCAGCGCGCGCGCTTCGCCTCGCGCACCGCGAGCGGCTCCTCGTACTCCCACTGCTTCTTCTCGTCGGCCTTCTTCTCGTCGGCCTTCTTCTCGTCGGCCTTCTTCTCGTCCGGCTTCTTCTCGTCTGGGTTCTTCTCTGGCGGCGGCTCGTCCTGCTTCGTCTCTGCGGCCGGGGCGCTCTCGGGCTTGCTCTCCGGCTGCTTCTCCTTCGCTTCGCCGGCGTCCTTCTTGCCCTTCTTGTCCTTCTCCTTCGGGTCCTTCGGCTCGTCGCCCCACTGCAGCGTGAGCACCACCGGGATGTCGCGCCCCTTCAGCTCCGCGGCGACCTTCCACGCCTCGCGCCCGCCGACGATGCCGAGCTCGAAGCCGAGCTCGTCGGCGAGCTTGATCCAGCGCTGGATGTCCTGCGCGCTGTCCGCTTCGCACATCACGCGCAGCTCCTTGCGCACGATCGGGCGCGAGGCCGCGAGCTCGGCATCGTGCGCCGGACGCGGACCGGGGCGGCGTTGCTCATAGCGCTGCTCGAGCTCGGCGTGGTGCTTGGCGTCGAGGAAGAACTGCCGCAGCTGCGCGTGGTAGCCGATCAGCGTCGACGGATAGCCGGGACCCGTCGCACGAAACGCCGCGTGCGCGAACACATCCGCGAGCAGGATCGAGTCGCGCGCGGCGGCTTCGCGCGTCACGCACAGCGCGCTCGTCCCCGCGAGCAGCTGGCCGGCGGGCGCCGCGAGCAGCGCACCGAAGCCGGCCTCGCGCCACGGCGCGGACTTGTCCTTCGCGAGGTTGAAGACCTCGGCCGCGCGGAACGAGGGCTGGATGCCCTTGCGATTGGCGACGCGCATGTCGATGTACACATCCGAAGCCTCCGACGGCGGCGCGTCCTGCTGCGCGACGGGGGTCGGCGTCTCGAATCCGGCCTGCGCGAACGCATCGACGAACGCCGGCAGCGCGAGCATGCCGCGACCGTCGATCACGCGCGCGCCTGCAGGGAGCTCCGCCGCGACATCGAGCACGCTCTCGATGCGGCCGTCGCGCAACACGAGTGCATGGCGCGGCGCGTCGGGCGCGTCGGTGAGACGGACATCGTGGAGGATGTGGAGCTGGGGGCGGGGAGCGGCGTTCTGGGCCGACGCGGACAGCGCGACGAGCGCGCTCGCGAGCAGGGCGGGCAGGAGGCCGGCAGGGAGACGGAGCATGCGCTCTCCTCTCTAGGTAGGGCGGGGACGGACGCGGACGAGGCGCGGCATTGTGACCGCGCGACTCGCACTTGGACACTCCCGGCACTCACGCGCGAGCGAGAGCGGCGCTACCCTCTCCCGCGTGCAGCCCGCAACCCGCCCCGACCCTCGCCGCACGCGCCGCGCGATCCTCTCGCTGCTCGTCGTCACGGTGCTGTGGGGCTTCACCTTCGTGTGGATGAAGCAGGCGAACGAGGCCGGGCAGGCCGCATTCTCCGGCGACTCGCACCTCGCCATCGTCACGCTGTTCATGAGCCTGCGCTTCGGCCTCGCCGCGGTGGTGCTCGGCGCTCTGCCGAGCGTGCGAGCGCGGCTCGACGGGCCGGCCTGGCGCGGCGGCTTTTGGATCGGGATCGCGCTGCTCGTGGGGTTCCTCCTGCAGATGCTTGGCCTGCACGGCGTTTCACCGGCCGTGAGCGCCTTCCTCACCAGCCTCTATGTGCTGTTCACGGCCCTGATCAACGCCATCCGCCGCCGCGCACTCCCCCACCCGGCGCTGTTCCTCGGGGCACTCCTCGCCACCGTGGGCGCGGCCTTCATCGGCGGCCCGCCCCACCTGAACTTCGACCTCGGCGAGTGGCTGACGGTCGGCTGCGCGTTCGTGTTCGCGGTGCACATCCTCGTCACCGACATGTGGACCAAGCGCTGCGACCCCATGGGAGCGACGCTGGCCTGCTTCGTCGTGGTCGCCGCCGGCTCGCTGGTCCTCCTGCCGCTGAGCATCCACCTGAGCCCGAGCGTGTCCGCCAGCGCGCTGCGTCAGGTCGCCCAGAACCCCGACTTCTGGGTCCCGATGGTGCTCTCGTCCCTGCTCGCGACCGTGCTCGCGCTCAGCCTGATGAACCTGTTCCAGCGCGACCTCGACCCCGTTCGCGCCGCGATCGTGTACGCGATCGAGCCGGTCTGGGCGGCGCTCGCCGGCATCTGGATGGGCTTCGACGAGCCCTCGGGCTGGCTCTACTTCGGCGGCGGCGCGCTGCTCGCCGGCAACTTGGTCGCCGAGCTCGGCCCCCAGCTGCTGCGCCGGACCTCGCCCCTTTTGCCGCCCTCCGACCGGGCCTAGGAACTGCTTGCTGATCGCCGGGACAAGTGCTGTCCATCCCGCGAACCTCCCGCGTACATCCGTTTCTTCCCAGCCCGCGCCAGAGCCGCTATGCTCCGCCCTCCACGACGCGGCCCCCATGAGCGACACGATCACCGAAGCCGTCTATGCCCAGCTCCGCCAGGTCTTCGACCCGGAGATCCCGGTCAACATCGTCGACCTCGGCCTGATCTACGATGTCAAGGTCGACGGCCCCAAGTGCACGGTCACGATGACGCTGACCTCCCAGTCCTGCCCGGAGGCCAAGACCATCCCCGACTTCGTGAAGCGCCGCTGCAACACCGTGCAGGGCATCGCGGAGACCGAGGTCGCGGTGGTCTGGGAGCCGCTCTGGACACCGCAGCGCATCTCGGCGGAAGGCCGGAAGATGCTGGGTATCGACGAAGAAGCTGAGATGTAGAAGCTGGCAAGTGCCGGAGGGCAGCGTCGAGCGCATCCCCGCTCTCTGGTGACTGCGAGGGGCGAGCCCATTCGCCCGCCAGCCCCGCGGGAGGCAACCCTGCTGGCTCCCTCCGGCTTCGAAGCTCAGCCGCGCGGCGAGCGGCGCGGATGGCATGTGCTCTTCGTGCCCTTCGGCGACGACTAGGAACCAGCCGAGGGCGGCGTCGGCAAGTCAGGCGCGAGCGGTGCGAGGTCCTCGAGGCGCGGCACCTCGTACCGCGTGCTTTGCGCGCCGCGGAAGATGCCGGTGACTTGCAAGCGCGCCCAGCGATGGGCTTCGCGCTCGCACGCCTCTCGCGTCGCGGGCTCGAGATCGGTCGCGTCGCGCGCGGCGCGCCGGAAGCTCTCGATCGTCTGGCCGATGCGTATGTACATGTCGTTCAGGTCCGCGAGGGGCACATGATCGGTCAGGCGGCGGCGCACGGCGTGCGTCAGCGCGACGCGTGTGTGGAACTCGGAGAAGTTGACATCGTGCGAGTGCTCGACCGCTGCTTCGCGCGCGAACACCAGCCGATAGCCGGAGAGCAACACGCGCCGAGCCCACTCGACATCCTCGCCAAACATGCTCTGGCGGAACGCCACGCGCTCGATCACGCTGCGGCGAACCGCGCTCGACACATTGTCGAACAAGAGTCGCTCGACGCGCTCGGCGGGCGCGAGCGCGGCCCACTCCGCGATGGTGATCGGCTGCAGCACGACGCGGCGCATCGCCGCCGCCATGTGCGCGACCAAGTTGATGCGCTGGAACGGATGGCACTGCGGCTGAGGCAGTTGGCGCGCCCATGTGCCGGCGACGAACGGATCCTCGAACGGAGCGAGCAAGTTCTCCAGCCAGTTCTCATCCGCGGGCAGCGCGTCCTGCGAGAGCAGCGCCACGAGCTCCGTGTCGCACTCGAGCACGCCGCGATTGCGCGTGAGCCCGTGGTCGTACGCGCGCTTCTCGATCACCTCGAATTGGACGCCGAAGCGCGCGAGCACCTCGCGCGTGCCGTCTTTCGAGCTCGAGTCGATCGCGCGCAGTCGCACCTCGCGCGCCGTCTTCTGTCCCCGCACCGCCGAGAGCACGCGCGCTAGCCGCTCGCCCCCATCGAGCGTCGGCAGGAACACGGTCACGGGCGCGGGGGCGTGCATGGAGAGCGGAGATCGGCCGGAGAATAGCACCGACCTGTAACGCTCTGCCGCGCCAAGCCCAAGTCCGGCATGCCAGGTCCCCTGCGACCCGCCGGTGCGCTCGGGAGCGGCCCCCTCGATGGCGAGCACCCCCGGCGGGCGCTGCGCACGCCCACTTCAGCCGCGGCTCGGAGCGCTTGTCCGGGCGAGTCGTGCAGTGCGCTCACCGATGCCTCGTCCGTGAACAGCTTCTGGAGTGTGCGTTGGCCTGGGCGTGATTCGCCGCTGCTGCAGGAGCAACTCGCGCGAGTACGCGCTCGTGAAGAGCACGCGGAGGTCTGGGTACTTGGCGAGTACCTCGCGCGCGAGCTTCGAGCCACTCATGCCGGGCAGGATCATGTCGGTCAGCATGAGGTCGATGTCGCTGGACTGAGCGAAGTGAGCGCGCGCCTCCGTCGCATCCGCGGCAAGCAGCACATCGAAGCCGTGCAAGGTGAGCGTGTGGCGGAGTGTCACGCGAATCAGGCGCTCATCCTCAAGGGCCAGAATGCGCGTCTTGCGCGCGTTCGGCGGTGCGGCTGGTTCGACGGGGAGTGCACGGGCAACAGCACACCCGTGGTCGTGCCCCGCCCGAGCTCGCTGTCGACTTCAACCCGACCGCGCAGGCGCTGCACGCTGCCGTGGACGATGTAGAGCCCGAGTCCAGTCCCGCCGTTCTTGGTCGTGAAAAACGGCCCGAAGACGCGGGCGCAAGTCTGGGCGTCCATTCCACGGCCGCTGTCGCGCACGCCGATCTCGATGTGTTCCCCGGGCTTCATCGGGAACTGCGACGGACGAGCGCGCGGCGAGGCGACTGGCCGTGAGAATGCCCATCAGCAGGTTGTTGAAGTGGTGCGAGACGCCCGCGGCCAGATTGGAGACGAGCTCCAGCTTCTGCGCACGGCGCAAGTGCTCGCCAAACGGCGCGAGCACATCGTGGTCGGAGTCCATCGGCCCCGGGCCATTGCGGGAGCAGCTGGGACAGTTTCGGGCGCTGCGAGAGTCGATGGGCGGATGGTCGAGCGTCACGATGGGTGCACGAAGGAAGCAATCGTGAATCGAGCCGAGCGGCGCGGATATCCGCCCGATGCACCAGCCGGGCGGTCCCAAGTGCGTACTTCGACCTACGCCGCGCCACTGCGCGAGCGCGGGTTTTCAGGACGGAAACCCGTCACTGCACGACATTCATGGGCCCCGGCGGCGTCGGTGGCGGAGCGTTGGGGTTCTTCTTGAGCTCTTCCTTCCAGGCCAGCATGCGCGCCCTTGCCGCCGCGGTTTCCGCGTCCGCGATCTTGCCGGCACGCTGCAGGAAAATGGAGAGGCTCGTGAACACGAACGGGTCCTGTGGGGTGAGCTCGATGACGCGGTTCACCGTCGCGATCGCCTCGTCCTGTCGGCCGAGCTTCGACTGAGCGGTCGCCAGCGCATGCAGCACCTCGGCCCAGTCCGGATTGGGTTCGAGCGCGAGCCTGTACTCCGCGATCGACTCCTCGAACTTCTGCTGCCCGAAGAGCTTCAGCCCTGCCATGTAGTGCGTCTTGGGATCACCCATGGAGACGAGGATAGCAGCCTGCTCCGCGAAAGCTCGCGTCACGAGCGCGCGCTTGCAGCATCGCGGAGAGCTAACCTCGGGTCCCCCCCCGATGCAGCCCCCTCGCTCGCTCCTGCGCACCACGCTCATCTCCGCGCTCGGCGGAGTGTTCGAGTTCTACGACTTCGTGATCTTCGCGGTCTTTGCACCGCAGATCGGCGCGGCGTTCTTTCCTCCAGAGGCTGGTGAATCGGCGCAGACCCTCGAGGCATTCCTCGTGTTCGCGGTCGGCTACCTCGCGCGGCCGATCGGCGGCCTCCTGTGGGCGCACATCGCGGATCGCCACGGGCGCGCCTATGTCTTCTCGCACACGGTGCTGGGCATGGCCGCGGCGACACTCTCGATCGCCTTGCTGCCGGGGTACGCCACGATCGGCGGCGCGGCGCCCGCGCTGCTCGTGCTGCTGCGCCTGCTGCAAGGCATGACGCTCGGAGGTGAATTACCCGCGTCGCTGTGCTGGCTCGCCGAGCACGCGGGCGAGCGGCGCAGCGGCGTCGCGACGGCGACCCTGATGGCGGGTGTGAACACCGGCATGCTGCTCGGCCAGCTCGTCGCCGCCGCCATCACGCTCGCGCTCGGCGAAGCCGCCGCCTTCGCTTGGGGTTGGCGTCTGGCCTTCGTGCTCGGAAGCAGCGTCGGAGCGACGGCCTGGTTCGTGCGCCGACAGGTCGGAGAGACCGCCGAGTTCGAGCGCTTGCGAGCGCGCGGTGTCGAGCGTGTCCCGCTGCGCACCCTGCTGCGCACTGAGCCCGCGAACGCGCTGCGAGCCGCGGCCCTGTGCACGGTGCATGCGTGGGTCGTCGCGACGCTCTATCTCGCCCTGCCGACCTTCCTGCACAGCCATGGCGATCTCTCGCTCGCACGCGCGGAACGCGTCGCGCTCCTGTGTGCGGCGCTCGGATCCGTGCTGTTCCCGTGCGCCGGCTGGATCGCGGATCGCGTGGGCGCGGCGCGCGTCTGTCGCATCGTGCTCGCGCTGCTCGCTCTCGCCGCAGTACCCCTCTACCTGTGGTTCCCGACCCACGGCGTGCTTCCGCTCGCGCTGCTCGGAGGAATCGGAGCCCTGTTCATCGGCGCCTATCTCGCGCTGCTGCCGCGCCTCTTCTCGCCCGCCGTGCGCAGCAGCGGCCTCGCGCTCGGCTACGACGGCGCGTTCGCGTTGATCGGCGGACTCGGGCCCTTCGCGATGCTCTGGTTGGCCGAGCGGCACGGCCCGGTCTCGGTCGGGATCGCACTCGCGAGCATCGCGACCCTCGCCTTGCTCGCGCTTCCGCGCGCACGCGTGGAGTGAGCCCCAGCGCGCATGCCACAATGCGACCATGAGCGCGAGCAACTGGCCGTATCCGATCGGGACAAGGGGATCTGCGTGGGACGCGACGGAGAAGGCGCGCTGGCGGGCGTCGGTGAGCAAGCGCCGCGACTACGGCGAAGTGGTGGCGCCGATCCGCAGGCTCGAGCGGAGCTTCGAGCTCCGACGCTACGGCTCGATCGACTGCGGAACCGACGGCGAGTTCCCGCTCTTCGCGCTCCAGAGTCGAAGCTGGAACGACGCGCTGCCGATCGCGCTCGTCACCGGCGGAGTCCACGGCTATGAAACCAGCGGAGTTCACGGCGCGCTGCTGTTTGCCCGGCGCGATGCCGCGGCCTTCGAAGGGCGCGTGAACATGCTCATCGCCCCGTGCGTGAGCCCTTGGGCCTACGAGCGCATCCAGCGCTGGAATGCGGACGCCATCGACCCCAACCGCTCCTTCGGACCCAACGGCCTCGCGCGCGAGTCGCGCCTGCTCATCGACTTCATCGCGCCGTTCCGCGGTCGCTTCCTCGCGCACCTCGACCTCCACGAGACGACCGACACCGACGAGAGCGAGTTCCGTCCCGCGCTCGCGGCTCGCGACGGCAAGCCCTTCGAGCCGGGCGTGATTCCCGACGGCTTCTATGTGGTCGACGACAGCGCCAACCAACAACCCCTCTTCCAGCGCGCGATCATCGACGCCGTCGCGAAGGTGACGCACATCGCCGAGCCCGACGCCCGTGGCCAGATCATCGGCGAGCCGCTCAAAGACCGCGGCGTGATCCACTACGATGTGCGGCCGCTCGGTCTGTGCGCGAGCCTCACCGGTGCGCGCTTCACGACCACGACCGAGGTCTACCCCGACAGCCCGCGCGCCACGCCCGAGCAGTGCAACGAAGCTCAAGCCGCCGCCGTTCGCGCGGGACTCGAGTTTGCGCTGCGCGCGTAGCGCTCTCGGCGCTTTTCCCTGCGCGCGACTTCGAAGCGCCGCTCGAGTGCCTTGGCCGCACTCGGCCATGTTCCCGCGCATGTCCACAGCACGCCTTGGGGGCGCGAACGACACCGAACTAGAAGCGCAGACGCTCAGACTCGCGACATCACGCCAGCCAGTCGCGCACGACGCGGCCGTGGACATCGGTGAGGCGCATGTCGCGGCCACCGAAGCGCAAGGTCAGTCGCCGATGGTCCCAGCCCATCAGATGCAGCATGGTCGCGTGCAGGTCGTGCAGCTCGCACTTCCCGTCGACGACCTTGTAGCCGAACTCGTCCGTAGCGCCGTGCACATGACCGCCCTTCACGCCGCCGCCGGCGAGCCACACGCTGAAGCCGTGCGGGTTGTGGTCGCGTCCGTTGGAGCCCTGTGCAAAGGGCGTGCGCCCGAACTCGCCCGCGAAGACCACCAGCGTCGCATCGAGCAGGCCGCGCTGGTGCAAATCCTCGAGCAGCGCAGCGATCGGTCGGTCGACCGCGCGCGCGTTGTCGCGATGGCCCACTTCCAAGTCGGCGTGCTGGTCCCAGCGATCCTGCCCCACCGGCACCATCGAGAGCTCGATGAACGGTACGCCGCGCTCGACGAGTCGCCGCGCGAGCAGGCACTGGCGCGCGTAGGTGCGCGTCGGCTCGTACTCGTCTTCGCAGCCGTAGGTGCGGCGCACGGACTCGGGCTCGTCGTCGAGCCGCACGAGCTCGGGCACCCCAGCTTGCATGCGGAAGGCCTGCTCCGCGTTGTCGATCGCGGCCGCCACCGCCGCATCGGATGCCGAGCGCGCGAGCAGCGCGCGATCGTGGGCACGCGCGAGCTCGAGCATGCGACGCTGCCGCTCCGCTGCGACCAGCGGCTCGACGAACGAGACTCCCGGGCCGCGCGGCTTCAGAAGCGTGGCTTGGTTGCGCGCCGGCAGGAAGCCTGAGCCGAAGCACTCGAGACCGCCGGGCGGGATAAGTCCTCCGTCGATCACGACGAAGCCCGGCAAGTTGCTCGACATGTCGCCGAGCCCGTGGCGTACCCAAGCGCCCATGCTCGGCCTGCCCGCGAGACCGACGCCCGTGTGCAGGAAGTAGTTCGCGTTGGTGTGCTCGTTGAACGGGCTCGTCATCGAGCGCACGACGCACAACCGATCCGCCTGCGTCGCAAGACGCGGGAAGAGCGCACTGACCTCGAGTCCGCTGTTCCCGTGGCGCGCGAACTCCCACGGCGACGCGAGCGTCGTGCCGTTGTTGTTGAACTGCGTCGCCTCCATGCGCGCGGGGAACGGCTGTCCGTTCCAGCGCGCCAGCTCGGGCTTGGGATCGAATGTGTCCATCTGCCCGGGACCGCCGTCCATGTACAGGAAAATGCACGAGCGCGCCTTGGGGGCGTGGTGGCGTCCGTCGGAGCGCGCGGCGGATTCCTCGCGCGCCGAGCGAGCGTGCGCGAGCGCGGAAAACGCTGCCGCGCCGAAGCCGCAGGCCGCGAGCTGCAGCAGCTGTCGCCGATCCGTGCTGGGTCCGAGACTCATGGCAGGTAGATCGTCTCCTGCGCGAGGAACAGCGCGTGGGCCCAGTCATGCCACGCTTGCGCATCCGGACTCTCACCGAGGAACTCGCTCGCGAGCGCGAGCTCCGCAGCGGTCGCAGGTCGCGACCAAAGTCGCCGTATCGCCTGCGCTGCGCGCGCCTGCACATCTCCATCCCGCTGCGCGATCCACGCCGCGAAGTCGCCCGCAAGCTCGCGCACGAACGGATCGTTCATCAGCGCCAGTCGCTGCGCCGGCACATTCGACACGCTGCGCGCGCCGCGCGTCGAGCTCGGCGTCGGCAGGTCGAACGCGCTGAGCAGCGGATCGGGGAAGTTGCGGCGCACTTCGAGGTACAGGCTGCGCACGCCCGCGCCATCCTGCGGCCCGCTCGACTCGGGTCGACCGCGACCTTGCATGAAGTCGGTGAGGCGCGCAGCGACGGGTGGGCCACCGTCGCGCTCGACGAGCTGGCCCGCCGCTGCCAACAGGGAATCGCGCACGGACTCGGCCGAGAGTCGGCGCACCGGTCGACGCGAGAGGCGCGCACCGAGCGGATCGAGCTCCGCCGCCTTCGCGTTCGCCGCCGCGTTGCGCTGTGCGAACGCGCGCGAGAGCACCAGCTCCTTCGCGAGCAGCTTGAGCGAGCGATGCTCTCGCAGGCGACACGCGAGCCAGTCGAGCAGCTGCGGATGCGTCGGCGGCGCGCCGAGCACGCCAAAATCGTCGGGCGTCGCAACGAGCCCCGCGCCCATCACATGATGCCACACGCGGTTTGCAGCCACGCGCCATGCGAGCGGGTGAGCCGGATCGACGAGCTCCTGCGCGAGCTCCAGGCGCCGTGACGCTGACACCGCCTTGGCCTCGACGGCCGCGCGCCCAGCGTACTCGCGCCGTAGCTTGCCCAGCTGCTCCGGCTCGCCGCGCGGCACGCGCTCGCCCGCCGCAGTCGGACGCCCGCGCGCATACAGCGGCGCGTCCCGCCCGCTCCCGTCCTCGCACGCGAGCACGACGGGTTGCTCGGGAAACTCGCTCGCAAGTTGCGCCAAGCGCGCGAGAGCAACCCGCGTCGGCTGCCCTGCATGCTCCTCGAACTCGACCATGACTTCGCTGGCGGTCAGCGCAGTCTTCCACGCCTCGTCGATCGCCCCGCTCGCGACCCACGCGAGCTCCGCGAAGCCATCGCCGGGATCGACGACCTCGAGCCAGCACTCTTCGCCGATGTAGCGCGAGACATCGATGTGACGCGTGCGCCACTCGTCGGCGTGATCGAGATCCTGCTTGTGCGACTCGAAGAGCAAGTTGTTCTCCTCGCCCATGAAGTAGCCGTCGACATGGGCGCGGATGTACGCCTTCGCGCCGCGCACGCGCAGCCACAGGTCGCCGCTCTCGATCGTGAAGCTCGGAGAACGGATCGCGCCGCGCGCCCGCGTCAGCAGGACGCGCGAGCTGGCCGCCGACATCTCCACTCGCGTGATAGCCACTCCATCGACCGCGAGCAGCTCGCCCGCCGCGAGAGGATGCGCTCCGAATGCGCCGCCACTCGCACGCCAGCCCTCGAAGCCGTCGCCACGGAAACTCCAGAGCGTATTCGGCGGAGCAGCGACCGCATCCGCCTCGTCCTCCGCACTCACCTCGAGCGCCGCGCGAAGTGTGTCGCGCAAGTCCTCCGCCTCGGCGAGCGCCGCCGCCGCTCGCCCGTGCGCGTCCTGCCACGCATACACCCTCCGCGTGGAGCGCGCGACGCCGAACAGCGCCGTGTAGTCGCGCTGGGAGACATCGTCGAACTTGTGATCGTGGCAGCGCGCGCAAGAGACCGTCGTGGCGAGGAACGCCTTGCCTAGCACATCGATCTGGTTGTCGATGCGCTCCGCCTCGTCTAGCGGCGCGGCGACCGGCGCGTGCGATGCCTGCATCAGCCACCACCAGCCCGTCGCCACTTGCGCCTCGTCGCAGCCCGTTGAGGGATCGATGCGCGGCCCGAGCAAGTCGCCAGCCACCTGCTCCATCACGAAGCGCTCGTACGGCAAGTCCGTCCGCAGCGCGCGCACCACCCAGTCGCGCCAGCGCCACGCTTCGCGGATCGCGTAGTCGAACTCGTGGCCGCGCGTCTCCGCGTAGCGCATCACATCGAGCCAGTGGCGCGCCCAGTGCTCGGCGTACGCACGATCCGCGAGCATCTCATCGACGACTTGCTCACGCGTCTGCGCGTCATCGCGCTCGAGAATGCGAGCGAGCCATTCCTCGCGCGGCGGCAGTCCGCGCAGCGCGAAGCTCGCGCGCCGCAGCCAAGTGACTCCATCGCAATCTCCCGCCGGCTCGATCCCCTCGCTCGCGAGCGCGACCTCGACGAAGCGGTCGCTCGCACGCCACGCCCAGCCCGCGGACGGCGGAAGCGCAACTTCCTCGAGCTTCGTCCACGACCAGTGTCGCTCGTAGACAGCTCCCGCCGCGATCCAGCGCCGCAGCACATCGATCTCGCCCGCCGCGAGCGGCTCGTGCCCCTTCGCTGGCGGCATGCGCTCCTGCGGATCGTCGCTCAGCACGCGCTGCATCAGCGCACTGCCTTCCGGATCGCCCGGCATCACCGCCGGATCGAGCCCCTCCTCCGCGCGCAGCGCATCCTCACGCCGGTCGAGCCTCAGCCCCGCCTTGCGCGAGTCCGCATCCGGCCCATGGCACACGAAGCAGCGCGCCGCGAGGATCGGCGCCACCTCACGGGACCACGAAGGCGCAGCGCGTTCCTCCCCCGACTCGCCGGAAGCTCCAACGGCGAGCGACAGCCCCGCCACTGCCGCTCCGATCCATCCGCCGCGCATGTCTCAAGTCTACCCACATAGTCTCGTCCACCATCGGTCCACCGACACGCGCTCGAGGTCGGTGATGATCTCCTCGCCGGGCGCTTTCACGCTGCATGGGCTTTCCTGTTGGTTCTCTTCTGCGTCCATGTCCGAATCGACATGAAGGTCGCGGCCTCCGATGCTGGCAATCAGCTTGCGCTTTGACACTGCCCGTGAGCTTGGTTCCCCGTGCTCTCGAGCGCGGCTACGGTTGCGATGGTCTGGGTCGGGTCAGCCGCGTCCTTTGTCTGTTGGGGCAGCTCTATGCTCGGCGACCGCGGACGGTCTGCTCGATCGGGAAGAGAAATCGGCGGATCGAGATCGCGTGGCCGCGCTAGAATGCCACCCTGTTGCTTGCAAGTAGCGAACTTGAGACCTGGGACACATTGCCCCCATGCAGCTTCTCCTCTCGATCGTCGTCGCCGCATGCCTGCTCGCGCGCGCTTCCATAGCCCAAGGCATCCTGCCCGTTCCTGACTATGCCGCGGATGCGGCGAAGCCGTGGAGCTTGCGCGAGCACCTCAGCGGTGACTGGGGCGGTCACCGCGCGAGCCTCGCACAGGAGGGTATTCAGTTCGGGCTGTCGTACTCCCAGCTTGCCCAGAGCGTCGTCGACGGCGGCAGGGACAGCGACACGGAGTGGGGCAGCCGCGTGCAGGCACAGATGCAGTTCGATCTCGATCGCATGGGAGCCGTGCCCGGCGGTCTTGTGACCGTGAAGGTCGAGTCGCGCTTCGGCAGCTCCGTGAACGGCGCCTCCGGCGCGCTGCTCCCGGTGGCCGACATGCTGTACTTTCCGCTGACGGACGAGCGCGACGAAGACATCGCCGCGACGATCACGGAGGCGCTCTACACGCAGTTCGTCTCTAAGGAACTCGCGTTCTTCGCGGGCAAGTTCACGATCCTCGGCAACGACGCCAATGAGTTCGCCGGTGGCGACGGCACGACGCAATTCCTCGGCCACCCGTTCACGAGCGCCTCGGTCGCATCGCTCTTCAACCCGTACTCGACGATCGGCGCCGGAGTGCTGGTGTTGCCGGAGCCCGGGACGATGTTCTCGATGTCGCTCTACGCGTCGCAGGATTCCTCGACCACGATCGGCGTCGACACGCTCGACGAAGGGCTCGTGTGGGCGACGGCTTACGCGACGCAGTACGAGCTCGGCAGCCTGCCGGGCGGCTTGCGCGCGACCTACCAGTACGCCTTCGATCGCGAGTTCGTGGACCTGAGCGGCCGTCTGATCCTGCCGCCGGGCCTCGGACTCCAGACGCACGACGACAGCTGGTGCGGCTTCCTGAACGCGTGGCAGTACCTGTCCGTGGAGGGTGCGGGATCCGGCCCCATCGATGTGAACAACGGTCGCGCGGATCGCGAGGGAGTTGGCCTGTTCGCGCGCGCGGGTTTTGCGGACGCCGACACGAATCCGATCGAGTGGACCGTGAGTGGCGGCATCGGCGCGAAGGGTCTGTTGGAGGGGCGCGAGCTCGATACGCTCGGGATCGGGTACGCCTACTCCGAAACGAGCTCGCTGCCGTTCCCGGCGGGCTTCGTCCTGAATGACACGGCGAGCCGATTCGAGGCCTTCTACGACCTCGCGCTGACACCGGGTGCCGAGCTCACGCTCGATGTGCAGGTGTCGGACTCACTGCTCAAGTCCCAGAACACCGCCTCGCTGCTCGGCGTGCGCCTGCGCCTGCAGTTCTGAGCGCGCATTTGGTGCGAAGCAGCGCGAAGTGCTCTACTCTCGGCGGCCTTTCGCCGCGGCCAAGCCAATGTTGGTCCAGCGCTGACTCACCTACACAAGACACCCCAAGAACAAGTCAGGGCTCGAGATACCGAGCCAAGCTGCGCGAACAATGACCATGAAGCGCCACATCGTAGTCCAACACTCGAACGAGCGCCTGTCGCGGAACCTGCGACTCTTGGGCCAGTCCGTCCTCGTTGCCTGCGCGCTGTCTGTTCCAGCCGCGGCCGTCTCCCAAGGAGAATCGCGCCCGAACATCGTGGTCATCATGACCGACGACATGGCGCCGATGGATGTCTCGGCGTACCACCGCGGTCTCGGCGCGGTGAACACTCCGAACATCGATCGCCTCGCCAAGGAAGGGCTGATGCTCTCGGACTACTACGGTCAGCCGAGCTGCACCGCCGGCCGCGCCGCGTTCCTCACGGGGCAGTATCCGATCCGCACGGGCCTGACATCGGTCGGCCAGCCCGGCTCGCCGGTGGGACTGCGCGCCGAGGACATCACGCTCGGCCAGCTGCTCAAGGCGCAGGGCTATGCCACCGGTCAGTTCGGCAAGAGCCATGTCGGCGACCGCAACGAGTTCCTGCCGACCGTGCACGGCTTCGACGAGTTCTACGGCTTCCTCTATCACCTCAACATGATGGAGATGCCGGAGCAGCCCGAGTTCCCCCCGGCTCCGAACTTCGCCGGTCGTCCGCGCAATGTGATCCACGCGCTCGCCACCGCCACCAACGACACCACCGTGGATCCGCGCTGGGGCATGGTCGGCCAGCAGACGATCACGGACGAGGGCATGCTCGGCGCCGAGCGGCAGAAAACCTTCGACGACGAGGTGCTCGAGCGCTCCGTGCGCTGGGTGAAGGACAATGTCGCGAAGAAAAGCCCGTTCTTCCTGTGGTTCAACCCGTCGCGCATGCACCAGCAAATCCACGTCTCGAAGGAGTGGGAAGGCAAGAGCGGCCACGGCGCATACTTCGACGCCGTGCTGCACCTCGACTCGCTGGTGGGCAAGCTGCTCGACACCCTCGACGAGACCGGCATCCGCGACAACACGATCGTGGTGTTCACTTCCGACAACGGCATCAACCTCTCCCACTGGCCGAGCGCGGGCAGCGCGTCGTTCCGCGGCGAAAAGGGCACCACTTGGGACGGCGGCTTCCGCGTGCCGGCGCTGATCCGCTGGCCGGGGCGCGTACCCGCGGGCCAGTGGACGGGCGAGCTGATGTCGGCCGAGGACTGGGTGCCGACGCTGCTCGCGGCGGCGGGCGCCCCGGGCATCAAAGAAGAGCTGCTCGCCGGCTCCACGGTCAACGGCGCGACCTTCAAGGTGCATCTCGATGGCTACGACCAGACCGCCATGCTGACCGGTGCCGGTGCCTCGCGTCGGAACGAGTTCTTCTTCTACGCGGAGACTGAGCTGACGGCGATTCGCGTCCGCCAGTGGAAGCTGCACCTCGCCCTGAAGAACGAGTGGTTGAAGCCGGCGGAAAAAGTGCCGAGCGGCCTGCTCATCGATATCAAGGGCGACCCTTTCGAGCGCACTCCGGAGACCCCGGGCCACTTCGGCTGGATGAAGGAGAAGACCTGGATCGCGCCGCAGATCGCCGGCCCGATCTTGGCGCACCAAAAGAGCTTCGTGGACTTCCCACCGCGCCAGACCGGCACGGGCATCGGCGCCCAGACGCTGCACTCGGACTGACCCGCTCGCCCGAGCCTCTCGAGCAACTCGATCCGCCCGCAACGCACTCCGATCGTGGCGCGGATCCCGCTGCAACGCCCGCGGGCCGGGCCCCGGGAGTTGGCTCCCGAAGTCCGGCCCGCATGTTCGGCGTCGTGGGACGCCGCGCGGCGCGCTCACATCGCCGGCTTGATGCCGAGGGCGGCGAAGCCCTTGTCGTCGAAGTTCTTGCGGAACATGTCGCGCAGCTTGGTGGCGGCGGCGTCGTAGGCGGCCTTGTCGGACCAAGTGTTGCGCGGGTTCAGGACCTCGGCCGGAACGCCGGGGCAGGATGTCGGCATCTTCAGGTTGAACACCGGGTGCAGCTCGGTCGGCACGCCGTCGAGCTGGCCCGCGAGCGCCGCGTTCAGCAGCGCCCGCGTGTGCTGGATCGACATGCGCTTGCCCACGCCGAACGGCCCGCCGCTCCAGCCCGTGTTCAGCAGGATGCAGCGCGCCTTGTGCTTGCTCATCTTCGCCGCGAGCAGCTTGGCGTACACCGGCGGCTTGTGGCTCATGAAGGGCGCGCCGAAGCAGGCCGAGAAGGCCGCCTTCGGCTCGGTCACGCCCATCTCGGTGCCGGCGAGCTTGGCGGTGAAGCCCGACACGAAGTGGTACATGACCTGCTCCGCGTCGAGGATCGCGACCGGCGGCAGCACGCCGAAGGCGTCGGCCGTGAGCAGCACGATCGTCTCCGGATGCGGGCCGCGGGCGCCCGGCATCACATTGGGGTTGGCGGACAGCGGGTAGCTGAAGCGCGAGTTCTCGGTGATCGAGCGGTCGGTGAGGTCGAGCTGCTGCGGATCGCACTCGGCCATCGTCTTGCCCGGCAGCGGCGGGACATTCTCGATGATCGTGCCCGGCTTGGAGAGCGCGGCGGCGATCACGGGCTCCGCTTCCTTGCTGAGATCGATCAGCTTGGCGTAGCAGCCGTCCTCGAGGTTGCACAGGCCGTTGTCGCTCCAGATCGTCTCGTCGTCGCCGATCAGCCGGCGGTCGGGATCGGCCGAGAGCGTCGTCTTGCCCGTGCCCGAGAGGCCGAACAGGATCGCGCCGTCGCCGCGCGGGCCGACATTGGCCGAGCAGTGCATCGACAGGCGGCCCTGCTTCGGCAGCAGGTAGTTGCCGACCGTGAAGATCGTCTTCTTCACCACGCCGCAGTAGTCCATGCGGCCGGCGACGAGGCAGATCTTGTTCTTGATGTCGATGATGACGGCGCACTCCGCGCGGCTGCCGTCACGCTCGGGCAGGCAGACGAAGGACGGCGCGTTCAGCATCGTCCAGCGCCGCGCCGCGATGTCCTTCACGCCAGCCAAGTCCTTGGGGAACATGTTGTGGGCGAACATCGCGTGCGTCGCGTACTCACCGACGAAACGGTAGGGCACCGCGAACTCAGGGTCCGCGCCCATGAAGACATCCTTGACGTACAGGTTCGCCTTCTTCTCGTTGAGGTGCGCGACCACGCGCTTGAGCAGGGCCTCGTACTTGGTCGGGTCGTAGCGCTGAACATCGTCCTTCCACCAGATCTCGTTGGCCACTTCGGGCCAGCACACGGCGTAGGTGTCCTTGACGCGACGACCGGTGCAGTCGGGGTCGGTGTAGTAGACCAGCGGCCCCTTGAGCCCGAGCTTGGTCGCGAAGGCCTTCTGCGCGTTGCTCGGGCCGTCCTTCTTCACGCGGCCGCGGTCGTTCGCGATCGCCTCGTGGAACAGCTCGTCCTTCGAGAGGTTGTACTTGTAGGAGACGCTCTTCAGTCCGAAGAGCTGCTCGAGCTCGGCCTTGAAGTCGGCCTGCGGGGCCTGGGTCGTGGTCGTCATGGCGTGGTGTGGGTTGCCCCGCACGCCGCGGAGGGAGGTCCCCCGGGGGCTCGCGGGTTCGGTTCGAAGCGCGACAGCGTACACCACGGCGGACCCGCGCTGGGATCCCCCCGCTGTGACGCGAGTTTGGAACAGGCTGGGCAGCTTCTTCACTCTTCCTTCAGGGGGCTGGACGAAGCTGCCGAAGCCGTCGCAGGTCCTTGCAGAGCGCCGAGCGAAGGGCGAGCGGTTCCAGCCTCCCAACCCCGGAGGCGCCCCGCCCCGCCGCTCCGGCAAGGGACCTGCCGCACCCCGACATGACCCCCGCCGCCGCTACCGTCCACGCCTGCCCGCGCTGCTACCAGACCCTCCTCCCCGCCCAAGGCCGCCCCGAGGAGGGTGCCGCGGCGCTGCTGCTCGCCTGCCCGGAGAGCTATTGCGACTATGTGCTCGTGCTGACCCACGAGGAGCGCTTCAGCGCGCGCAAGTGGAGCTGGCCCGAGCTGTTCCGCATGAACAAGCGCGCCGCGGGCTGAGCCGCGCGCACTAGCGACGCGCGGGCTGGCGCTGCGCGTACCACTCGAGCGTCGCGCGCAGTCCGTCGCGCCATGTCACATGCGGCTCGTAGCCGAGCAGCGCCCGCGCGCGCTCGAGCGACGCCAACGAATCGCGCACATCCCCTTCGCGCGGCGGCGCGAAGTCGGGTTCGAGGTTGGAGCCGAGCTCGGCGGCCATCGCGCGGTAGAGCGCGAGGAGCGAGATCGCGGTGCCGGTGCCGATGTTGATGACGCTGCCGGCGGGCACATCGCGCTCCATGGCGAGCATGTTGGCCTGCACGACATTGTCGACATAGGTGAAGTCGCGCGTCTGACCTCCGTCGCCGAAGATCGTCGGGGCGCGAGCGGCGAGCAGCGCGCGCGCGAAGATCGCGATCACGCCGGTGTAGGGGCTGTCATCGCGCTGGCGCGGCCCGAACACATTGAAGTAGCGCAGCGCGACCGTGTGCATGCCGTGCACATGCCCGTAAGCCGCGAGCAGGTGCTCGCCCGCCACCTTGCCCGCTGCATAGGGCGAGAGCGGCGAGGGCGTCATCGTCTCGAGCTTGGGGAGCGTCGGCGTGTCGCCGTAGGCCGCCGAGGACGCCGCGAACACGAAGCGTCGCACGCCGTGGGCGCGGCACCCCTCGAGCAACCGCAGCGTGCCCATCACATTGACCTCGTAGGAGCGCAGCGGCTGCGCCACGCTCTGGGGCACGGATACCTGCGCGGCCTCGTGGAACACGCCCTCGACATCGGCGCAGGCGGCGACGACGACATCCGCGTCGGCCAAGTCCGCGACCCACAGCTCCACCTGCGCGCCGCTCCCCCGCTCGCCCGCACCCACATGGGCGAGGTTCTCGCGCAGCCCCGTCGAGAGGTTGTCGAGCACGCGCACGCGATGGCCCCGTGCGACGAGGCCCGTGACGAGGTGCGAGCCAATGAACCCGGCGCCGCCGGTGACGAGGTAGTGGGCCATGTTCAGGGATGCTAGCCGAGGCCCCACCATCGGCCAGCCACGGAAGCCTCCCCGCTGCAGGCCCCCATAGAACGACTCGGGCCCGTCGTTTCCGGCGGGCCCGAGTCAGGAGCAGACGAGCGGTCAGGTGTCAGCAACCATCCCAAAGAGTGTCATCCATCCGTTGTCGCAACCCCAGCAGCCCCCCATCCCTGAGCGCCACGGGCGCCGCGACACCCTCTCCAAGCCACGCCTCCCGTCCGACCGAACGCTCCCGTTGACGGCCACGCTGACGGGAGCCCTCGCCGCGGCGGGGCGTGGCGGATCTGCCCTTCGAAAGCCGCTCGACGAAGCCGCAGGCAGCCAGCGTCTTCGCGGTCAGGAGCCCGCGGGAGCCGCCGCCGTGTGTGCCGCCGATGTCGCGCGCGGCCGATGGAATCTCGCGGCCGCGCGCCCCGAGCTGGGACGCGCGGCCGCTAGAGGAGGCCGGTTGCACGGCCGCGTCCGGCGCGCGCGGCGGCGACGGGCGCTACTTGCCGTGCTACAGCTACTTGACCGAGTACTTCGTGCCGCGGCGCTGGCCCGTGGTCTTGAGCTTCTTGCCGCCGAGCAGCGCCTTGATCGGGAGCTTGAGGTTCGCGGTGGGCGTGTTCAGGCCCTTGCCGATCTGCTCGAGCGACTGGCCCGGGCGTTTGGTCAGGTACTCCATCACCTTGGCGCCCGCGGCGGCGAGAGCGGCCGGCGAGACCTTCGCGCGCTTGCGCTTCCCGGCCTTCTTGGCCGGGGCGGCGGCGGGCGCGGCCGCGTTCTTGCGCGGGCGGCCCGGACCGCGGCGGACCGAAGCGGCGGCCGGGGCATCGCCAGTGAGCGCCGTACGGACGGCCTCGACGGCGGCCTTGCGCACGAGCGCGCTCAACTGTTCGACGAAGGAGTTGATGTGGTCACGGATGTGCTGATCGAATTGAGCGTTACTCATAGTCGGGAAGTAGAACAAATGCGGAGCTTGTACTTCAAGAGAATTCTCGGGGCGCGCGAGGAAGGGGGAATAGTCTGGACTTTGGGGAGCGCGGTCTGAATTCGGAGCGGACGGCAGAAATGGCAGCCAAGAGGCCGCGCCGGCGCAGGTTGTGTGCGTCCGGTGGCTCGATCTTGGGTGCCGAGCGAACGCGGCGCGCAGCGAGCCGCTCGAAAAGGGGCGTGGGTCCGAGCGCGTGAACACGCCACTGGGATCGCGGCGAGGAATCGAGTGTTCCATTTTTCCCGGCGAGCAGTTCACGCGGCGCATCCAAGCCCCCGCTCCTCCGATCGTCAGCGCACTCTTCGCCGCCTGTTCCAGCTAAGCTCCGAAGTCTCGGGGTTCGAGGTCCTCGGCACGGGCCGCGCCAGCGAGCGCGACTTCGAGGTCCAGCCCCGCCCCCACCAGCGCTCCTTCCGAGCGCAAGGACACAGTCATGACCACCGCTCAGGGCCCCGCCGGTTTCCACGCCTTCCCGATCCACACGCTCGACGGCAGGCCCGCCGATCTCTCGGCCTACAAGGGCAAGGTCGTCCTCGTCGTCAACACGGCCAGCGAGTGCGGTCTCACGCCACAGTACACGGGCTTGGAGAAGCTGCACCGAGAGTTCGCCGCACGCGGCCTGCGCGTGCTGGGCTTTCCATGCAACGACTTCGGCGGTCAAGAGCCCGGGAGTCCGGCCGAGATCGGGCAGTTCTGCACGAGCAAGTACAGCGTGACATTCCCGCTGTTCGAGAAGGTGCGCACGAAAAGCGGCGCCGGTCAGTCGCCGATCTACGCGTGGCTCTCGGAGCGCACGGGCGAATTGCCGAGCTGGAACTTCGCCAAGTACCTCGTCGGCAAGGACGGCACGAGCGTGAAGTTCTTCGGCAGCCGTACGACTCCGGAGGATCTGGAGTTGCGCAAGGCGATCGAAGCCGAGCTGGCGCAGTAGTGCGAAGGTCGCAGCGCGAGCGCCGAGCTCAGCCGCGCTCGAAGTGAAGCGACCCCGCGGATAGCCCCGTGCCAGGGCTCCGGCGAGGTCGCTCGAGCGCCCGCAGGCGCAAAGGACTCACTTGGCGTCGACCTTGGCGCGCGAGGTCAGCTCGATCGACCACTGCCACATGTCGTTCGAGTTCTCCCACTCTTTGAGCTTCTGCACCGGATTGAGCAGCAGGCCCGTGACGCGCACGCGGCGGGACTTCGACTCGAGCAGGTACATGTAGTTGACGATGCGGTCGCGCGGCGCGCCGCCGGTGTCGTTCTGGGGGCGGATCGTGTACTGCAGGTCCTCGGTGCCCTTGATAATCGTCTGGACCTTGGGGCCGGCGATCTCGACCTGACCGAGGCGCACGTTGGGATCCGAGGCGAAGCCGCGGAAGTAGAGCGACGGGTCATCCTGACCGCTCAGGCCTTCGCGATCGGCGTCGGACTGCAGCTTGCTGATCTGCTTGCCGAGCAGCTGAATCTTGCCCGAGATGCGCTCGACATCGCCGCCGGGCGCGAGCGCGAGGTCGATGGCCGCGCGCTCCGCGTGCAACTTCCAGCCGTTGTAGCCGAGCCCGACGACGGCGATGCCGCCGACGACCATGATCCAGCGCGCGAGGCTCATCGCGCCGAGCATTCCCTTGAGGTTCATCTAGGAACCCTCCTTCTTCGCGCTCGCCGGCGCGGCCTTCGAGAGGTCGCAGGTGATGGTGTAGCCGTCGCTGTAAATGCCCTTGCCATCCGGGAATTCCTTCGAGTTGCGCGCCGCGACCTCGGTCACCCACGGCTGGCGCTCGAGCTCGGTCTTGAGCGCCTCGAACGAGCGCGTGGCCGCGATCGCGCCCTCGTCGTTGTGGAACGAGAGGCTGAGCGTGATCGTGACGAGGTCGTTCGTGCCCGTGCGCGCCGGCACGTAGTTGGCGTTGATGGTGCGAATCGAAATGCGGCCGAGCGCGTCGCCCATGTCCACCATCGTGTTGGTGACGAGCGTCAGCGCCTCGAGCACCGACTGCGGCTGCTTCACTTCGCCCGTGTTGCCGAGCTCCTTGTTGAGCTTGTCCTGCCGCAAGAGCAGCGCGCGCTCGATCTGGCGCAGCTGGTCGAGCCGCGACCACTGGTTCGACGCGAGCAGCGGGTTGTCCTTCCTCGAGGCGTCTTCGACGAGCCTTTGCAGCTCGGGCCACGGCTTCTGGAGATTGCCGCGCTTGCCGGCCTTGGGGTCGTTGACGAGGAAGTTCTTGTTGCTCTGCAGCCAGCGGAACATGCTCGAGTCCGCCGCAGCGAGGCGATCGCTCTCGAACAGATTGAAGACGAGCAGCCACATGACGGCGAGCATCACGGCGACCGCGATCGGCAGTTCGAGGCGCTCGAAGGTCCCGGTGTACTTGAGCTCCTCGCGACGCAGCGACGAGCGGATCGCGCCGCCGCCGAGCATGCCGAGCGCCGCGCCGTAGGCGACGACGAGCGGGGCCGCGCCCTCCACGGGCTTGCCGGACTCCTCGACGAAGGCGTCGAGCTCGTACACGGGCGTGTCGAGCACCTGCGTGCCGACGAGGTTGGGCACTTCCCAGCCGCAGATGTAGACGGCCTTGAGCGGGTGGGCGGTGCGCGCGCCCGAGAGCGTGCGGCCGAGTTCGCGACGGATGCGCGAGACGGCCTGCTCCTGGCGACGCTGGGCTTCGATCGGGTCCGCGGGCGGCGGCGGCGGCGCGGGCTCGGTGGAGTCCTCGGCGGGCGGCGCGTCGCCGCTCGGCGCGGCCACGGGCTCGTGGGTCAGGGCGCCGATGTGGATCGCGCGCATCTGGCGCACCTTGCCGCCGTCGATGAGCACCACAGCGGTCGAAGTGTCACCGATGTGCACGAGCACCTGCGCCTCGTCCACGCGGCACACGCCGCTGGCGAGGGCGGCGTTGACCATCGCGGCGGCCTCGAGCTCGGCCTCGAGCGGCTCGATGCCCGCCTTGGTGCAGGCGTCGATCTCGCGCCGCAGCGTGGCCTTGGGCACGGCGGTGACGAGCAGGCTCGTCTCCTTGTCGGTGCGGTCGAGCGTCAGGAATGTGACGATGATGTCGTCGATGTTCCACTGGGGCAGCTGGCCCTCGACCTCGAACTTGATGATCTCGTCGACCTTGGACTCGTCGAGCGAGGGCAGCTTGAGCGTGCGGAAGGCCGCCGTGCCGGTGTCGACCGCGATCGCGATCGCGTCCTCGGGCACCTTGAGCTCGCTCGCCGCCGCCTTCAGCGTGGCCACGACATCGCCCTCGGGGTCTGCGCCGCCGGTGGGAAACTCGCCGCTCTTGTAGGCCACGATGCGGTGCTTCTTGGGGCTGCCATCGAGCACCACTATCTCGAAGCGCCGCGGGCCGATGCGGATGCCGCAGGTTCTCGCCATGTATCTCTCGTTACTGGATCGTGCGACCGTCGGCCGAGAGCGCGTCGAACTCCGCGCGTCGTGCCGAGGGGATTACATGATCGCGAATGTAGGCCTGATAGCGAGCGCCGATCTCGGCAAGTTCGCGCTCGAGCTCGGGTCGGTGCTCGGCGAGCAGCCGCTCGCGGGTCTCGTCGATCGACTGCTGGTAGTTGCGCAGCACCTCGCCGAACAGCCGCTCGCGCGCGGGTTCGAGGCCGAAGCGCTCAACCACCGCGGCGCGGTAGTCGCCCATGGGCTCGAGCCCGCGCGGAACTTCCCCGGCGCGGGACTCGCTCACGAGCACGCCGGCCCCCAGCCCGGCTGCGAAGCAGCACAGCGCCAAGAGGCCGATCCACAGCCGCACGCCGCTCATCGCGCGGGCTGCGGGCGCTTCTTGCCGCGCGGGCTGCCGGCCTCGGCGGACTCCTGAGGAGCGGGCGCGGCCGGGGTCGGCGCGACGCCGTTCAGGCGGTCGAGCTCGCTCTGGATCTGTACGAGCGGCAGGGCCGCGCGGTCATCGGCGGCGAGGTTGGTCGACTGCGGGCGCGAGGCGAGCTGGAGGCCGAGGGCGAACAGCAGGGCGGCGGCGGCGGCCACGGCCGTGAGACGCAGCACGAACGGCAGGATGCGGCCTTCTTCGCGGGCCGAGGCGGCGCGCTCGGTCCAGTCGCCCCGATTTCCACGCTCGCCGCGGTCGCCGGCCAAGGCGCGGCGCGCGACGCGGGCCGAGAAGCCCGAGGGCACGGCCACGGCGAGCGCGCCCGACTCGGCGCTCTCGCGCAGCGGCGCGAACCAGCGCTGCAGCGAGCGCCCGTCGGCGGCCGCGTTGCGGCAGGCCGAGCATTCGAGCAGGTGCGGCCGCAGCAGCGCGGCGCGCGCAGGCGAGAGCTCGCCGTCGAGGTAGGCGCCGATCATCGGCACGGCTTCTTGGCAGGAGAATTCCATGGTCATGAAGTCCAGTCTTCCCCGAATTCGGGGTGCAGCGCCATCAGCCGCTCCTTGAAGCGGACGCGGGCACGGAACAGGCGCGATTCCACCGTGCCGATCGAGATGCCGAGCACATCGGCGATGTCCTGATAGCTCAATTCCTCGAACTCCCGCAGCACGAGCACGGTGCGGAAGATCTCGGGCAGTTCCCCGAGCACGCCCTGCGTGATGCGGGCGACCTCGTCGCGCTCGAGGCGCGCGTCGGGGGCCGGGATGCGGCCCGAGGTCGGCTGCGAGCCCTCGATGCGGTCCGGGCTGAGCGCCAGCTCAGGGTCCTCGACCGCGCGCACCGGGTTGCGTCCGAGGCGCTTTTGGAAGTCGAGCGCCGTGTTGATCGCGATGCGGCACAGCCATGTATAGAACGACGACTGCTCCTGGAAGGTCGGCAGGCGCGTGAAGGCCTTGAGGAATGTGTCCTGCACGATGTCCTCGATCTCGACCGGGTTGCGCGTGTAGTGGCGCACCAGCGCGAACATGCGGGTCTCGTAGCGCTCGACGAGCAGCTGGAAGGAGAGCTGGTTGCCCGCGAGGCTCTCGCGGACGAGGCGCAGGTCGTCCTTCGGGGCAAGTTCCATGGGCGAGACGGATCGCACGGCGAGCCTATCGACGCCCGCGAGCGCTTCCTATTCCGAACCGGCCTACGGACGGGGCGCGGACCGGGCGGGAGGGCGGCCGGGATCGACCGCCATAAACCCATGTCCAGAAAGGACTTGAAGATCTTTCGAAGGTCCGTTGGAAGGCTTGAAGCGGGCCCGGATCGGGGACGGGAGCGCGGCCGGCGGGGATCCCCAGAGCCGCGCTCTCTCCGCCCCGGCGCCCGCTGCGGGCCGTAACCTCTGCTCTCCGCAACCCTGCCCCGGGACCCCGCCCCATGACCTCGATGCCCCGCCTGTGCCTCGTGGCGACCACCCTCGCGCTCCTCGGACTCGGCTACGCCTTCGGCGTCGAGGACAGCGCGGTCCCCGACCCGTTCCGCCAGCTGACCGAGGTGCTCCCGACGCCCAACTCCTACCGCACGGCGTCGGGCGCGCCCGGACACGAGTATTGGCAGCAGAAGGTCGACTATGTGATCGAGGTGGCGCTCGACGACGAGCGCGCGCACCTCACCGGCAGCGAGACGATCACCTATACGAACAACTCGCCGGATCGGCTCGCGTACCTGTGGGTGCAGCTCGACCCCAACCTGTTCTCGCCGGAGTCGCACGCAGTCCTGACCGCGCTCAGCCCCGAGTTCGAGGGCGCGAGCTTCGAGTCCGTGCAGCGCATGCTGCGCCGCAAGGACTTCGATGGCGGTTGTAAAGTCACGGCCGTCAAGGACTCCGCCGGCGGCGGCCTGCGCCATGTGATCGTCGACACGATGATGCGCATCGACCTGCCCCAGCCGCTCGAGCCGCGCTCGCAGGTCTCGTTCTCGATCGACTGGAATTACGCGATCAACAACTCGCGCGAGGTCGGCGGCCGCACGGGCTACGAGCGCTTCGAAAAAGACGGCAATTCGATCTACGAGATCGCGCAGTGGTTCCCGCGCCTCGCCGCCTACACCGATGTCGACGGCTGGCAGCACAAGCAGTACCTCGGCGGCGGCGAGTTCACGCTGGAGTTCGGCGACTATGTCGTCAGCATCACCGTGCCCGACGACCATGTCGTCGCGGCGACGGGCACGCTGCAGAACTCCGGCGACATTCTGAGCGAGGCCCAGCGCGCGCGCCTCGCGCAGGCCGAGAGCTCCGAGACGCCGGTGTTCATCGTCACGCCCGAGGAGGCAAAGGACAACGAGTCGCACAAGCCGCAGGGCGCGCGCACATGGACCTTCCGCGCCGACAATGTGCGCGACTTCGCGTGGGCCAGCTCGCGCAAGTTCATCTGGGACGCGTTGCTGCACGAGGTCGAGGGGCGCAAGGTGTGGGCGATGAGCTTCTACCCGAAGGAAGGCGAGCCCCTGTGGAGCAAGTACTCCACGCACGCCATCTGCCACACGCTCGACATCTACTCGAAGCACACCTTCGCGTATCCGTACCCGACCGCGATCTCCGTCAACGGCCCGGTCGGCGGCATGGAGTACCCCATGATCTGCTTCAACGGCCCGCGGCCGGAGGCGGACGGCACCTACTCGAAGGGCACGAAATACGGGCTGATTTCCGTGATCATCCACGAGGTCGGCCACAACTACTTCCCGATGATCGTCAATTCGGACGAGCGCCAGTGGACATGGATGGACGAGGGCCTCAACACATTCCTGCAGTACATGGCGGAGCAGGCGTGGGAGACGGACTACCCCTCGGGCCGCGGCGAGCCCGCGCGGATCACGGGCTACATGAAGAGCGACGGTCAGGTGCCGATCATGACGGCGGCCGACTCGGTGCTGAACATGGGCAGCAACGCCTACGCCAAGCCCGCCACGGCGCTCAATGTGCTGCGCGAGAGCGTGATGGGCCGCGAGCTGTTCGACTTCTCGTTCCAGCAGTACGCGCGCCGCTGGCAGTTCAAGCGTCCGCACCCCGCGGACTTCTTCCGCAGCATGGAGGACGCGAGCGCGGTCGACCTCGACTGGTTCTGGCGCGGCTGGTTCTACTCGACGGGCGCGTGCGATCTCGCCGTCGATCGCATCCGCGTGTACCGCATCGACTCGCGCGACCCCGCGCTCGAGAAACCGCTCGCGAAGGCGAAGCGCGACGGCGCACCGGAGACGCTGGCGGAGCGCAACAACGCCGGGCAGAAGACGCGCCTCGACGCGTTCCCCGAGCTCGTGGACTTCTACAACACATTCGACGAGCTCGACATCACCGAGAAGGATGTCAGCGACTACGAGAAGCTCGTCAAGGACCTCGACGAGAAGCAGCGCGATCTGCTCAAAAGCCAGCTCGCGTTCTATGTGGTCGATGTGAAGAAAGTCGGCGAGTTGGTGATGCCGATCGTGCTCGAGGCGCACTACGAGGACGGCACGACCGAGGAGCTGCGCGTGCCCGCGACCGTGTGGCGCAAGGGCGCGGACAAGGTCACCAAGCACTTCGCGAGCGAGAAAAAGCTCGTGAAGCTCGTGCTCGATCCGCACCTCGAGACCGCCGACATCGACCTCGTGAACAACATCTGGCCGGAAGAGCTCGCCGAGACGCGTCTGCAGCTGCGCTCGGGCGGCAGCGGACGCGGTCGCGGCGGCGCGGCGCCCTCGGGGGCGCGCAACCCGATGCAGGACGCGCGCGACGCGGAGAAGGCCAAGGTGGCGGAGAAGGACAAGCAGGAGCCCGCGAAGGAAGGCGGCCAGTGAGCGGCGAGGCGCCGAAGCCCGCTGCGAATCCGTTCGCGGCGCTGCGCGACAAGCTCGGCCCGCTCCCACCGGGGCCGCAGCCTGCGGCGAGTGCGGTGCAGCCTGCTCCGCCGCAGAAGCGCTACACCGGGCGCGTCACCGTGCGCCGCGAGCGTGCGGGGCGCGGCGGCAAGGCCGTCACGCTCGCGGAAGGTCCGGGGCTCTCCGGACATCCGCTCGAGAAGCTCGCCAAGGAGCTCGCGAAGGCGCTCGGCACGGGCACGCGTGTCGAAGGCACCTCGATCGTCGTGCAGGGCGACCAGCCCGAGCGGCTCGCCGCGGCGCTCGAGGAGCGCGGCTTCGCCAGCGTCACGCGGGGGAATTGACGCGCGCGAGGCGCGTGAGCCGCACGAGATCGCCGACGATCGCGCTGGTCGTCTCCGAGCGCGGCACGCGAATGTCGAGTCCCGCCTCGGCCAGCAGCGGCCGGATGACCTCGAGCTCCTCGTCCGTGGTCGAGAAAATCGCCGGCGGGGCCGCCTTGCGCAGCAGCTCACGCACGAGCGCTCCGGCGCGCGCGCGTTCCTCCGCGAGAGTGCCGCGTCCCGTCGCGAGCTCGGTGCCGACGCGCTCGTAAAGCGCATCGTGCAGCGCCGGGAATGCGTCGGGATCCGTGAGTACGCTCGTCATCCACAGGTGCTCGCAGCTGCCATCGGCGATCGATGCGAGCGAGTCGGTGCGCGGCAACGGGAGGTCGAGCCCGAGACGCGCACCGACCGCATGCAGCGCGCGCCGCAGCTCCTCGACTTCCTCGCCCGGCAGGTTGACCCACAGGACTTCGCGCCCGAGCGCGAGGCTCTCGGCGAGCACGAGCGGCAGCTCCGCCACCGCGGCGCCGAAGTACAGGCTGCGTCCCGTGCCGCCGCGCGGCAGCGACGCGACCAAGTCATCGACGAGCTCGAGCCCCGTCTCGAGCACGCGCTCGACGGTCTCGTCGTCGAAGAATGTCGACCCGTCGCCCTCGCAGTATGTGCGCCCCAGCCGTTCCCAGTCCAGCTCGCGCACGAGCTCGCCCCACGCGGCACCGAAATGCTCGACTCCCATTCCGCGCAGGATAGGGCCTCAGCGCTCGACGCGCTCGACTCGTTCGCGGCGCGGATCGATCGTGCGGCGCTGCATGTCGCTCGCGCTCTCGACGACGAGGCGCACGCGACGGCCTTCGCCTTCGACCTTCACGACCTGTCCGAGGTGGCGGCGGTTGATACGCACCCAGTCGCCGCGTTGCCAGCACTCCGTGCGCTCCGCGAGCACGGACGCGCTCGCGCGCGGTGCGAGGTGACCGGCGCGCCACGCAAGCGCCGGCGTGCAAGCGTCGCAGGCCCCGCACGGCGCCGACGGCGCGTCGAGACCGAAGTGCCGCGCGATCGTCGCGCGCCGGCACTCCTCGCTTCCGCCGGCGAAGCGCGCCATCGCGAGCAGCCCCTCGAGATCCGCGCGGCGCTTGTCGACGCTGCCGACGCTCTCGGGCAGCTCCGCCGGATCGAGCTCGCGCGCGAGCGCGAGGTCGTGCGTCTCGAACGAGCCCGTCGTCACCTGCAGCACCTCCAGCCACTTGAGGCAGATCGAAACGCGATTGTCCGCGCGATTCTTGACGAGCAGCTCGTCGCGCAGGTCGTCGAGCTCTTTGGTCGCGATGCGCTCGCCCCACCCGCGCAGCGTCTCGTACACGAGGAGCATGTACTCGCGCGAAGGGTTGGCCCACTCGATGAAGCCCTGCTGGATCGCAAGGTCTTCCTCGAAGTACAAGAGCTCGCACCACGCGGGCTTGCCGTCGCGGCCCGCGCGGCCCACTTCCTGCGTCCACGCTTCCAGCGTGCGCGGCACCTGCGCATGCAACACGAAGCGGATGTCTTCCTTGTCGACGCCCATTCCGAAGGCGTTGGTCGCGAGCACGACATCGCGCTCCGACGCGAGGAAGCGCGCTTGCATCGCGCGTCGCTCCTGCGGCGAGAGCTTGCCGTGGTAGACGAGCGTGTCGATGCCCGAGCGCTTGAGCTCGATGTGCAGATCCTCGAGGTCGCGAATCAAGGACGAGTACACGATGCCGGGCCCGTCGATCGCGCGCACGCGCCCGGCGAGCAGCGGCACCTTCTCTTCGGCGAGGTCGACGCGCGTGGCGGCGAAGAAGAGCTCGGGGCGCTCGATGCCTGTGCGCACGACGAGCGGATCGCGCAGCGCGAGGCTCGCGACGATGTCGGCGGCGACCTTCGGCGTCGCGGTGGCGGTGAGCGCAATCACCGGCGGCGAGCCGATGCGGGCGCGATACTCGCCGAGCCGCGAGTAATCGGGCCGGAAGTCGTGGCCCCACTGGCTCACGCAGTGCGCCTCGTCGACGGCCATGCGCACGATGCGCAAGCGCGGCGCGAAGTCCGCGAAATCGGCGGCGCGAAAGCGCTCGGGCGTGATGTAGAGCAGCTCGAGCTCGCCGCGCGCGGCTGCTTCGAGGCGCGCGCGGCGCTCGCTCGCATCGAGCGACGAATTGACGAAGGCGGCGCGGATGCCCTTCTTGCGCAGCGCGTCGACTTGGTCCTGCATCAGCGCGATCAGCGGGCTCACCACGAGCACGAGCCCGTCGAGCACGACTGCGGGCAGCTGGTAGCACAGCGACTTGCCCGCGCCCGTCGGCATGGTGAGCAGGACATCGCGCCCCGCGACGACGGCCTCGATCACCTCGCGCTGCGGTCCGCGAAAGTCGCACAGGCCGAAACGCGAACGGAGCGCGTTCTCGAGCGTCGGGAGGTCGTGCGGCGTGGGCATGGGCGGCGATTTTGGACCGTGCAGACGCAGGTTTCACGCGGGCTCTGTGGACGAAGTCGCGCTCGGAAGGGAGCCTAGGGGCGCCATGCCGCTCTCGCTCACGCTCCTCGCGCTGTCGTCGCTCGCGCCCCAGACGCCGCCGAACCGCTCGCCCGCTCCCGCTCCGACCCTCGCTCCCGCGCGCGCGCAGGGCGGCGCCGCGCCCTCGAAGGACGCCTTCAAGTTCGGCTCGCCTCCGCAGCTCGGCGAGGGCCTCACCGAGCCGATGATGTGGCCCGCGGCGACCGCCGAGGGCTGGGCGAAGCCGGTGCTCGTGAAGTGGCAGCGTTCGTTCGACGACGCGCTCGCGCTCGCGCGAGAGACCGGCCAGCCGATCATGGTGGCCGTCAACATGGACGGCGAGATCGCGAGCGAGCACTTCGCCGGCGTGAAGTACCGCGACCCCGAGGCCGCCAAGCTGCTCGAGCCCTACATCTGCGTGATCGGCTCGGTCTATCGCCACACGCCGCGCGACTACGACGAGTTCGGCGTGCGCGTCGAGTGCCCGCGCTTTGGCACCGTGACCTGCGGCGAGCACATCACCTGCGAGACGGAGCTCTACGCCAAGTACTTCGAGGGCCTGCGCGTGTCGCCGCGCCACATCGTGCTCGAGCCCTCGGGCAAGGAGCGCTACGACATCTACTACTCGTGGGACACCCAGACCGTGCTCACGACCTACATCGAGGCGGCCAAGGAATTCCCGCCGCACAAGGAGCGCGTGCGCGACGGACTTCCGCTGGCCGAGCGCGTGGCGAGCCCCGACATCATCGACCGGCTCGCGATCGAGCAGGCCTACCGCGCGGGCCCGCCGCGGGTGCGCCGCGAGCTCGTCGAGGCCACGCTCAAGGTGCGCGATGTCGATCAGGTCGAGTTGCTGCGGCTGGCGCTGTTCGGGCTCGACACGGAGCTCGCGCACCTCGCGCGCGTGTCGCTCGCGCAGGCGCAGACGGAGCCCGCGGTCGATCTGATCGCGGAAGTGCTCAAGACCGCGCTGAGCGCCGAGGACCGCGAGCTGCTCGTGGCCGCGGCCGAGCGGCTCGGCGAGAAGTTCCCGCGCGCGAAGTCGCTCGCGACGCTGCACCGCGGGCTCGCGCTCGGCTCGCGCCACATCGATGTCGCGCGCACGGGCGCGCCGACCGGCGAGTACGAGGCCACGCATCGCCTGCGCGCGGTGTCGCAGCGCGTCGAGGAGCTCTCGGGCGAGGTCGAGGCCGCTCGCGCGGATCCCGCGGCGCTCGTCGCGCTCGCCGAGTCGTTCCTCGCGCGCGCGTCCGAGCCCGGTCAGGAGCGGCGCTTCGCCGAGCTGCTCGCGCTCGACGCACGCCGCACGGCACTCGATGCCGAGCGCGAGGGCGCCAAGGGCTGGCGCCTGGATGCGACGCTCGCCGCGGCCGCCGATCGCCTCGGCGAGCGCGACACGGCGCTCGGCCGCGCTGTCGCCGCCGTCGAAGGCGGCATGCTGACGACGCCCGCGGGCGAAGCCGGCCCGACGGAAGATGTCAAGGTGCGCGTGCTCGCGATGTTCGCGCTCTCGCGCCAGCTCGCGATTCGCAAGGCATACCGCGAGCGCACGCAGTGGCCGCCGGAGTGGATGGCCGATGTCAACGCGGCCTACGCGACGCTCGCGGAGCATCCGCTCGCCACCGACGAGAACCTCGTCAGCTACCACGACTTCCTGCGCTGGCTCGGCGCGACTCCGCGCGCCAACGCCGTGCTCGACGGCGCGCTCGCGCGCTTTCCCGACTCGCCGCTGCTGCACGACCGCCTGCGCTCGCGCCTCCTGTGGGACAAGGGTCCCTCGGGACTGCTCGACGCCTACGACGAGTTGCTCGAAAAGCCCGAGGCGAGCCCGCAGGTGCGCTGGTTCGCCGGGTACGCCGCGCTCGTCGCCGCGGAGCACTTCCGCCGCCGCTCGCGGCTCGACGACGCGCTCGCGGCCTACGACGCGGGCAGCGCGCACTACGCGCGCTACTCCGCCGACATGCCGACCGGTCGCGACCTGTGCGATCACTTCGTGGCACTCGCGCTCGCGGGCAAGTCGCGCATCGCGCTCGAGCGCGGCGAGCTCGACAGCTCGACGGCGCTGCTGCTCGAGAGCTTCGCGCGCCGCGCCGATTCCGCCGCCACGCCCGACGGCCTCAACCTGACGCCCGCCGACACCGCGCGCATGCTCGAGGCCAAGCTCGTCGAGTCGAAGCGCGAGGATCTGCTCGCGCAGCTCAAGGCCGCGCTCGCCAAGCTCGATCCCAAGCTGCTCGAGCTGCCCACCTCCGAACAGCGCCTCGGCCCCGCCCGCGGTCCGGGCGTGCGCGGCGGCCGCTGAGCAGCGCAGCGCGTCAGGGAGCTTCGGGCGGCAGCAGGTGGCCGAGCTTGTCGCGCTTGACGCGCAGGTAGCGCGAGTTCGAGGGATTCGGGGGCGTCGAGAGCGGCACCTGATCGACGACCTCGAGGCCGTAACCGGCGAGGCCGGCGATCTTCTTGGGGTTGTTGGTCAGCAGCCGCATCTGGCGCACGCCGAGGTAGCGCAGGATCTGCGCGCCGAGGCCGTACTCGCGCAGGTCGGCGGGAAAGCCGAGCGCGGCGTTGGCTTCGACGGTGTCGAGGCCTTGGTCCTGCAGGCGATAGGCCTTGAGCTTGTTCTCGAGCCCGATGCCGCGGCCTTCTTGCCGCATGTAGACGAGCACGCCGCGCGGCTCGCGCCCGAGGATCTCGAGCGCCGAGTCGAGCTGCGGCCCGCAGTCACAGCGCAGCGAGTGGAACACGTCGCCCGTCAAACACTCGGAGTGCACGCGCACCGTCACGGGCCCGTCGACCTCCGCGCGCGGGCCGTCGAGGCCGGGGCCGGGCATGCCGACGGTGAGCGCGACGTGCTCCTTGCCGTCGATCTTCGAGCGGAACATGTGCGCCATGAAGGTGCCGTAACGCGTGGGCATCGGCAGGTCCATCTGCAGCGGCTCGATCAGGCGCTCGTGCTGGCGGCGCCACGCGATCAGGTCGGCGATGGTGCAGATCTTGAGGCCGTGCTTGCGCGCGAAGGTCTCGAGCTGCGGCATGCGCGCCATCGTGCCGTCGTCGTTCATGATCTCGCAGATCACGCCCGCCGGCCGCGCTCCGCACAGGCGCGCGAGGTCGACCATGCCTTCGGTCTGGCCGCCGCGCACGAGCACGCCGCCTTCGCGCGCGCGCAGCGGAAAAATGTGGCCGGGGCTGACGAGGTCGCTCGACTTCGCGCCTCTGGCGGCCGCGGTGCGGATCGTGTGGGCGCGGTCGGCGGCGCTGATGCCGGTCGTCACGCCGCTCGCGGCCTCGATCGAGACCGTGAAGCCAGTGCCCATGCGGCTGTTGTTGTCCTGCACCTGCATCTCGAGCCCGAGCTGGTCGCACAACTCGCCCGACATCGGCATGCAGATCAGCCCGCGAGCCTCGCGCGCCATGAAGTTGACCAGCTCCGGCGTGACGAACTCGGCCAAGCAGGCGATGTCGCCCTCGTTCTCGCGGCCCGGGTCGTCGACGAGGATCACCATGCGGCCACGGCGCAGCTCGTCGAGAATTTCCGGGATGGGGCTGATCGTCATGACGGCGGGATGGAAGGCGGTGGTGGCCTCTCCTTCGCTCTCAGGCGAAGACTGGGCCAGTTCCATTGTAGGGGGAGGCGGTCGCCCCCAGAGGCTTCGAGGCTGGCGACGCCACCGAGGAGCACCGCTGGCGGGTCATTCCGGGCACTCTGCAGCCTCCCAGACCAGACTGCGCAGTCGTTTCCGGCGATTGGGGCGTAGCGGAACGCCTTTTTGAGAAACCAACACGGACGCAGCCTCGAATCCGGCTTGCGAACCCTGTCTCGCGCCGCGATCGAACCCGTGCGACTGGGCTGGCGTCCAAACAGGGTCTTGGACTCCCCCTTTCGGCTGCTCGCCTCGGGAGCCAGCCGGTAGGATTCCGATCTTGCGCTGTCGCTACACATCTGCCCATGCACCTCACCCACGTCTGGCGGACCTCCCGCTCGTTCCGCGTCGCCGTGCCCGTGCTCGCGCTCGGCTCGGTCACGCTCCTCAGCGCCTCGCTCGCGACCACCCTCCCCAACGAAGTGCGCCTGCCCGGCACGCAGGAGCTGGAGGTGTCGGCCTTCGACCCCAGCTCCAACTGCGAGATGTGCCACGGGCAATACGACCCCGAGGTCAGCCCCTATGAGACGTGGTCGGGGAGCATGATGGCCCACGCCGGCCGCGACCCGATGTTCTGGGCCGCGCTGCCGATCGCCGAGCAGGACTTCGGCGGCTCGGGCGACCTGTGCATCCGCTGCCACGCGCCGCTCGGCTGGTACGACGGGCGCTCGCAGCCCACCGACGGCTCGGCCCTCGTCGGCGATGACTTCGACGGCGTGAGCTGCGAGTTCTGCCACAAGCTCACCAACCCCGACGACAGCGAGCACTTGGGCGAGCACTACCCGCCCTTCAAGGCCAACGACGGCGGCAGCCCGCCGGTGGCCTACCTCGGCAGCGGCGAGGCCGTGGTCTCCTCCGGATTCGAACGCCTCGGCCCCTACAACAATCCGGCCGCGTACCACCCGTGGGCCCAGTCGCAGTTCCACCGCAAGTCGGATCTGTGCGGCACCTGTCACGACGTGTCGAACCCGGTCACGGGCGACCTTGCTCCGGGCAACGGCGCGTACACGCCGCTGCCGACGGGCATGTTCAACGGCACGCTCGGCGGGCCGCTGCAGCAGAAGGCCGCCCTGCAGAACGCTCCGCACAAGTGGGGCGTCGTCGAGCGCACATTCAGCGAGCACATCGCGAGCGCCTTCGAGACCATGCGCGTGTCGGACTTCGACACGCTGCCGATCGACCTGCGCAAGGGCTCGATCGCGCGCGCGTATCGGCTCGCGAAGCAGTCGACGCCGACGGGCGACTACGAGGATGGCGCGGCGCGCAACTTCACCTGCCAGACCTGCCACATGTCGCCGGTCGAGGGCTACGGCTGCAGCCTGTTCAGCACGCCGCAGCGCACGGACATTCCCAAGCACGACCTCACGGGCGGCAACTACTGGGCGCCGGACGCGATCCTCTACCTCGATGCGCTGGGGCGGCTCTATGGCGGCAACGGCCTGACGACGTACCAGATCTCGAGCATGCAGGCGGGCAAGCAGCGCGCCGTCTCGAACCTCAAGAACTCCGCGGCGATGACCGTCAACGGCAACACGCTGCGCGTCACGAACCTCACGGGCCACAAGCTGATCTCGGGCTACGCCGAGGGCCGCCGCATGTGGCTCAATGTGAAGTGGTACGGCGCGAACGGCGCGCTCGTGCGCGAGGACGGCGAGTACGGCCCGCTGCCGGTGACCGTCAACGGCACGCCCTACACCGTCGAGACGATCCTCGACATCAACGACCCGGACACCAAGGTGTACGAGGCGAACATGGGCGTGTCGCAGGCGTGGGCGGCCAAGCTGCTCACGATGGGCTACAGCGCCAGCTTGCCGCTCAAGTACGACCGCGTGAGCGGTGCGCCGGCGAGCACGCTCGGCGCGGCCGCGGCGGGCGCTCCGGGCAGCGCGGTGCCGTCGTTCCACTTCGTGCTGAACGACGCGACGCTCGTCGACAACCGCATCCCGCCCTACAAGATGAGTTATGACGAGGCCGTCGCGCGCAACGCGCAGCCGATCCCCTCGACGCAGTTCGGCAGCCCGGGCGCCGGCGGTTTCTACAACCACTGGGACGACATCACGCTCAACCCGCCGAGCGGCGCGGTGCGCGCGGACATCGCCCTGATGTACCAGCCGACGAGCTGGGAGTACGTGCAGTTCCTCGTGCTTGCGAACAACGGCTCGATCACGGCGCACGCGGGCCGCGGCAACGACCTGTTCGAAGCGTGGCGCAACACGGGCATGGCAGCACCGGTCGTGATGACCGAGGCCAAGTGGGGTACAGACGCGCCGGTCACCTACTGCACGGCCAAGACCAACAGTCAGGGCTGCCTGCCGCAGATCGGCTACACGGGCGTTCCCAGCGCGAGCTCCGGTTCGGGCTTCCACATCACCGCGTCCAATGTGCTCAATCGCCGTCAGGGCATGCTGCGCGCGACTCTCGCCGGACCGTCGGCCGCACCGTTCCGCGGTGGCACCAACTGTGTCCTCGCTCCGGCGGCGCGGCTCGCCAAGCAGGAGTCGGGTGGCACAGCGCTACCCGCGCTCGACTGCAGCGGCGGATTCGTGGTGGACTTCAACGAGTACATCGCCAGCGGCGCGAATCCAGCGCTCGTGGCGGGTGCGACGGTGTGGGTGCAGTGGTGGTCGCGCGATCCGGGCTTCCCGGCGCCGAACAACTTCGGCTTCACGAACGGCCTGCGCTTCACCATCGGCCAGTAGCCGCGAGCTCCAGCGCCATGCGCGAGCGCGCCGAGCTTCTCGGCGCGCTCGATTTTCTCCCCGCGGGCGCGCTCGGCCTTGCTCGGAGCGGGGCGAACCTCCGCCCGGGGGCGGCGCGGGCTACGCTGCGCGCATGAAGCTCGCGATGGCCTTGTGTCTGCTGATCGTGACGGCCTGCGCCAGCGTCGAACGCGCGCCCACGGGAGCTGGTGACTTCGCGCGCATCGCGCTCCTCGAGGATGCGCGCGCGGATGCGAACGGCGAGTTGCGCGCGCTCGCTCGCAGTGGCGACGCACGCGTGCGCGAGCGCGCGGGCACGGCGCTCGGGCGCATGCCGTGGCCGGAGGAGGGGGCGCACGTGACGCGGGCGCTGCTCGGTCTGCTCAAGGACGACGACGCGCAGGTCCGGTCGGCGGCGGCGTTTGGGCTGGGGCAGCGTGGTGACGCGAGCGCGGCGGACACATTGCTGTTCGTGGCGCTCGACGAGCACTCGGCGGACGCCGAGGTCGAGGTGCGCGCGCGCGCGCTCGAGGCGGCGACGAAGCTCGACCGGCTGGAGCTGAGGCAGCGCATGCTCGCGGGTCTGCGGGATGCCGATCCGCGCGTGCGGGCCGAGGCGGCGCAGGGTGCCTCGCGCTGGCCGACCGGCGAACCGGACGCGGCGAGAGTGGATGCCCGACTCGTGGAGCACCTCGCGCTCGAGACCGATCGCGACGTGATCACGCTCGCGCTGTTCGCGCTCGAGCGCCGCAAGTCGACTGCGGCAGTGGAGGTGTTCCGCAAGTACGCGAGGTCGATGGATGCGGAGCAACGCATCTTCGCCGTGCGCGGGTTGCGGGCGATCGCGGCGCAGTCGGACGTGCGACGGGACCTCGTCGACGCGGCGGCGGATTTCGACGCACGCGTCGCGGGTGAGGCGCTGCCCGCGCTCGGCATGTTCGGCGACAGCGAGAGCGTCGCGCAGCTCGCCGCGGCGACGAGGCACGCGAGCGCGAGCGTGCGCCGCAGCGCCTGGGAGGCGCTCGGCGTCGCGCTGCAGAAGGACGCGAGCCTGTACGCGAAGCTGCAGGCGCTGGGCGTCGAGGCACGCGCGCTGGGGAGCGCCAGCCCGCAGGAAGCGTCGCCGTGGGTGCGCGGGGCGATGCACGAGGCCGGGCTGCGGTCGCTGGTGCACGACGAGGTCAAGGGTGGAGCCGCGGACCAGACGCTGACGCTCCTGGGCACGCTCTACAGGCGACTCCCGCGCGAGGAGCGGATCGGCGTCTTGCGCGGAGTGGCGGCATTCGACGCCGAGCGGGCGCTGCCCTGGCTGCTCGAGTGCTTCAAGGACCCCGACTTCGCCGTCGGTGGCGTCGCGATCGAGCTCGCGGGCACGTTCGACGATCCGCGCGTGCGGCCGGCACTGCACACGGCGCTCACGTTCGCCGACAACGGCTTGCGGCTCGCGGCGGTCACGGCGCTGCTCGAGAATCCCGACACAAGCGACTTCGAGCCGCTGCAGCGCTGCTTCGCGAGCTCGAAGGGCGATGGCGCGAACGAGATTCGCTTCAACGCACTGCGGGCGGTGGCGAAGGGCGGTGGCGAGAGCGCGTGGCCGCTGCTCGTGCCCGCGCTGACCGACGGAAGCCCGTTCGTCCGCCGTGTCGCGCGCGAGGAGCTCGCGAAGCTCGGGCACGACATCCCGGAGGGCGTCGTGGCGCCGCACGCGCCGATCGCGCCGCTCGAGCTCCCCCACTGCGCCGCAAGTCCGCTCGTCGACGTCGTGACCTCGCGCGGAACGCTGCGGATCGAGCTGTTTCCCGCAGAAGCGCCGCTGCATGTGCACAACTTCCTCACGCTCGCGGCGCGCGAGCGCTACGACGGCACGCCGTGGCATCGAGTCGTGCCCGACTTCGTCGCCCAGGGCGGCGACTACCGTGGCGACGGCAACGGCGGTGGCACATGGCGCGGAAGCGACGACTCGCTGCGCCACGAGATCGGCCCGCGCAAGTATGTACGCGGCTCGCTGGGCATGCCGCGCAACGAGGATCCCGACTCCGGCGGCAGCCAGATCTTCGTCACCCACCGGGCGACTCCGCACCTCGACGGTCGCTACACGATCTTCGGCGAGCTGCGCGAGGGCTTCGACGTGCTCGACGCGATCGAGGTCGGCGATCGCATCCTCGATGTCGTACGCGTGAGGTGAAAACTGCACGGGGCGAGCCCGCACGCATTTGGTTCGAGACGCGCTTGGGCCGAGATCGGCGGCTGCTCCGCCGGTATTCTGTGCGCTCTCAAGGGAGTTCCCCCCATGAAACGCCCGCACCGAGTTGTGTTCCTCTCGCTCCTCCTGCTCGTCGCGTGTCGCGCCTCGGACCCGCAAGCCACGGAGACGAGCCCCGCGAGTCCTACGCCGGCAGAGCCGATCGAGGTGCAGGCCCCGGGTCAGGTGCAGTCGACTGTGAGCGCCGCGCCGCGCGTGAGCGCCACGCCGGAACTCGCGCGTCGCATGCGCGCACTCGCGGACAGGGAGCGCACGCTCGACGCCCTCCAGCTCGGCGCGCGCGAGCTCGTGGAGCGTTGCGCGGACGCGGACTGGAGTGATCCGACGATCGTGGCGGACTCGGTCGTGGCGGCGCTCGTGCTCGAAAGCTTGATCGAGGGCTCGGGCGCCTGGCGCGAGACCACGGCTGTGCTGCAACGCGCCTTGCCCATCCCCGCGCATGTACCGCACGAAGTGCGCGCGCAGCTCGAGCTCGTGCTCGCGCGTTCCTCCGTGCGGACGGACCGCATCGTGTCGGCGCGCGAGTGGCTCGACCAGCACGGCACGATCCGTGACTGGCGGGTCATCGGTCCGTTCGCGAACGAGCGCGGCGGCGGCTTCGATGTGGCCTACGCGCCGGAAGAAGTGATCGATCTCGCCGCCAGCGCGCGCGGCAAGGAGCGAGATGTCGCTTGGCGCGCCCAGCCCTGCCCGCAGTCCCCGCTCGGCGTCGTCGTGCTCGACGAGATGCTACGGCCCAACGAACAGGCCATCGCCTACCTCGCGACGGCCATCCGCGTCGAGCGCGCGCGCGATGTCTGCCTCTGGCTTGGCACCAGCGGCGAGCTGAAGGTCTGGCACGGCAAGCGGCTCGCGCTCGCGCGCAAGGTGCAGCGCAGCTACCACCGCGACCAAGACCGCGTCGTACTCGCGCTGCAACCGGGCTGGAATCCCATCCTCGTCAAGCTCGGACACGAGGAGCGCGGCGGTTGGGTCGCGAGCGCGCGCCTCACCGCGCTCGACGGAGCGCCGCTGCGCGACGTCGCGGTGGACTCCAGCAAGGCGGGAGAGCTGCTCGCCACCACGAGCGAGCCGAGCGGCGTGCCGACGACGAGCGCGCGCGAACTGCTCGAACTGCGCGGCGAGGACGCCGACGCACTGCGGGCGCTCGCGGAGTGGCACATGGCCGTGCATCCCGACGATTTCGCGGAGCGTTCCGCGAAGAAGCTCGCCGAGCGCGCACTGGCGCTCGCGGTGGACGATGTCGACACGCTGTACCTCGTCGCGCGCGCCAACCGGTCCGCGCCGGGCGAAAGCGCGGCCGAGATTCGCCACAACGAACGCGTGATGCCGCTCAAGCGCGTGGTCGAGCTCGAGCAGGGACACGCTGGGGCGTGGCTCGATCTCGCGGACTTCTGGAGCGAGCTCAACCCGCTGCCGTACTCCGCGGAACAGGCCGCGCGCAAGGCCCTCGCCGCCGCACCCCAGAGTCCGCGCGCGCTGATGGCACTCTCGCGCGCGCACGGCGAGCTCGGACGAGACGCCATGGCGCGCGCGTACGCCGAGCAGGCGCGAGCGAGCGGCGCGGGCAAGATGAACTCGCAACTGATCGTGGCCGAGGCGGACGCGCTGCTCGCCAAGGGGGATCGCCGCGCAGCGGTTGCGCTTCTGGAGAGCACCTTCACGAACGGACGCTGCGATCGCGGCGTCGTCTCGATGCTCTGTCGGCTGCACCTCGAAGGCGAGGACCTGCCCCGACTGCTCGCCGTCCACGAGGGCTGGCTCTCACGCGCGCCGTTCGATGTCGGGCGCATGCTGGAGACGGCGGAAGTCCTCGAGCGAGCCGGCGACCTCGCGCGCGCGCGCGAACAGGTCGAGCGCGCGCGCCATGTGTGCCCGGAGGATTCGCGTGTGTTCCGCCTGCTGGCGCGACTCGCCGAGCGCGAGGGCGATCTCGATGCCGCCTGCGCGGCGCTCGACGAGGTCGTGCGACTCGATCCCGGCTACGACATCGCGCGCCGCCAGCGCGCCGTGCTCGCGGCCAGCGCGGAACAGCCCGAGCGCTTCGAGGACCCGTGGCGTTGGGACTCCGTCGAGCGCGCCGGCACGCTCGCTCGCAGCGGCGAGGCGAACGATCCTGTGCAGGTCGTCGATCGCACGACGGTCTGGAAGGTCGAGCCCGATGGGACGGAACGGCAGTACGAGCACATGCTGCTGCAAGTCGAGAACGCGGCGGGCGTGAAGGCGCTCGACGCGTACTGGATCTCCTACCCGTCCGACGCCAGCTTGCAGGTCTACAATGTGCGCATCGTGCACGCCGACGGCACATTCGAGCGTGCACCGGCGCCGCGCGGTGGCGACCAGCCGTGGAACGGAATGCTCGTGCGCGGCTTCGACCTGCCGCCGCTCGTGCCGGGCGACATGGTCGATGTGGAGTACCGCATCGACCCGACGAAGCCCGACGTGTTCGGTCAGTATTTCGGGGAGCGGCATGCCTTTCAGGTCGACTTTCCCGACGCGCTCGCGCCGGTCGCGCGCGCCGAGCTGGTCGTGATCGCGCCCGAAGCGCTGCAGTTGCATGTCAAGGAGCACAACGGCGCCGGGCTCGAGATCACGCGCGAGACGAAGGACGGCGAAGTGATCCGCACATGGGTGGCGCGCGATCTGGCGCGGCCCGCCATGGAGGGCCTGATGCCCGCGCGCAGCGAGCTAGTGCCGCTCGTCGACATTTCGACCTTCGCGAGCTGGCAGGCCTTCGCGAGCTGGTGGTGGACCTTCATCGAGAAGGAGTTCGTCACTACGCAGGCGATGAAAGACAAGGTGAGCGAGCTCGTCGCCGGGCTCTCGAGCGAAGCCGACAAGGTGCGTGCGATCGCGCGCTTCGTCGGGCAGGAGATCCGCTACAACGCGTGGTCGTTTGGCACGCACGGCTACGAGCCGTTCAGCGCGGCGACGATCTTCGAGCGGCGCTTTGGCGACTGCAAGGACAAGTCGATCCTGCTGCGCCAACTGCTCGCGGAGATCGGCGTCGAGGCGCACCCGGTGCTGATCAACGCGGAGTACCGCAAGCCCGACGAGAAGCTCGACATCGCGATGGTCGGCCATTTCAACCACTGCATCGCGTACCTGCCCGCGACGGCGGATCGGCCGGGCTACTACCTCGACGCCACGGCGGATCGCAATCCGGTCGAATACCTGCGCGCGGACGATCAGGGAGCGAAGGTGCTGCACGTGCGCGACGGCAACGGCGAGATCGTGCAGATCCCCTACGCGGAGCCCGAAGACAACGCGTTCGTGCGGAACTACGAGATCACGCTCGCGCGCGATGGCAGCGGCGAAGTGCGACTGGAGGACCACAGCATCGGCATGTTCGGCGTGCAGAATCGCTACCGCTTCGGCGGCGAGCAGGGCGACTTGCGCGAGCGACTCGCGCGGGCGCTCGCCGACGCGTTCGGCAAGGTCGGCGTGCTCGATGCGAGCACCTCGAAGCTCGAGGACATCGGCGCGCCCGCGGGCTTCGAGACGCGCTTCGAGGCCACCGGCCTGTGGACGCGCGATTCGACCGGTGCACAGCTGCGCACGGGCTTCGATGAAGTGCCGATCCTCGGCGTGGCCGCCGAAGCGGCCGACGAACGCCAGCACGACCTCGTGCTCGACCGTCCATTCGAGCTGCGCAGCAAGCTGCTCTACCGTCTGCCGGAGGGCGCGCGGCCCAAGGAGCTCCCCGTGGATGCCGATGTGCACGCCGCGGGGTTGCTCGACTACTCGCTGCGAGTGCGCACGACGCCCGAGGGCATCGAGGTCGAGCGCGTGTTCACCCTGCGCGGGCGCCGCATCCCGCGCGCGCGCTACTCCGATTTCCGCGCTGCACTCGAGGAAGTGCGCAGCGCCGAGGCTCGCACGGTCGTACTCAAGGACCTCACACCGGCCGAAGCCAACCCGAAGGAGGGCAAGTGATGTTCTGTGTTCTCACGCTGCTTGCCCTGCAATCCAATGACGCCGCCGAGCGCGCCCGCAGCGCGGAGGACTGGGCGCGGAGCCTCGTGGCGAGCCCGCACTACGCGACCGCTGACGGCGACCTGCGCATCGCCGAGTGGTGCGAGCTCATCGGGCGCGAGCCCGGCCACCCGCTCGCGGAACTCGCGCTCGCGATGATCGCTCGCACGACTACCGACAGGCCGCGCGACGCCGCGGCGGCGATTGCGGCGCTGGACGCGCGTTCGATCCATCCGCTCGCCGAGGAAGATCTCATCGCGCTCCAGCGCGAGCGCGCGCTGTCGATGCGTCCCTTCGCCGAGTTCGCCACCTCGGAGATCCCCGAGCTCCACCCCGACATGGCTGGAATGGCGTTAGCGTCGGGCCCACTCGCGGGCAATCCGCTCGACATCCCGCTCGGCGAACTGTGCCTCGACCTGGAGCGGGCGCTCGCGTTGCCGCGCCTCTTCGGCTCCGGTCCCCCCCGCTGGATTCGCGTGACGCGCAGCGGGACCGCGGACTCGCTCGATGTGGAGACCGCCTGTTCAGCGGACGAGGGCTGGGCTGTCGTCGCGATGGACTTCGAGTGCGATGGTCGTGCGGGCTGGTTCGAGCTCGACTTCTCGGACGCCACTGGTCCTTCGTGGATCTCACTCACCGCGGCCGAAGGCACCGGGCTCGAGGGAGCGAGCGGCTTCGAGGGCCTGCGCGTCGCATTCGACGACGGCAGCGTGCGCGAGATCGACTTTCTCTCGGCGGAACGCAGTCTCGCGTGGCGCGAGGCGCGCGTGTGGCGCAAGGGCCACAATCGCGTACTGCTTTCGCTGCCCCTCGGCGTGGCCTACGACTTCGCCGCGCGCCTGCGCGACCTATCGGGTCGCGCGCTGCCGTGGCAGGCGAGCGCGGATCCTCGATCGCCGCTTGGCGAAGGCCGCGCCGCTCCGGCGTCCGCCCAGCTGCTCGTCGGAGCAATCGAGCATCTAGAGCAGGTCGATCCGCGCGGAGCACACTCCGAGGCGCTGCTCGGGCTCGCCAAGTTCCGCGATGGGCGCATGGTCGAAGGCCTGTCGCACATCGACTCGGCGCTCGCGATGGCGCCCGAGTCGGTCGAGATCATGGCGCTCGCCGCCGATCTCTACGGTGCACGCTCGCCGCTTCCGGAAACATGGCGTCGCGCGCGTGCGCGCGAGCTCGTCGAGGCTGGGCTCGCGCTCGCGCCCGGGCATGTCGGATTGCAGGTCGCGATGGCGCGCATCCTCGGCCCCGAGGACCGGCAGGAAGAAGCGGTGCGCGCTCTGGAGGGGCTCGACGGCGAGCGCGCTGGGCCCGCGCCGTGGCTCGCTCTTGTGGACCTCTATGGGGAACTCGATCTCGAAGTGCGCGCGGAGGCGGTCCTGAAGGGCGCCGTGGAGCTGCGCAGCGAGAGCGCGCGCGTGCTCTCGGCCGCGGCGGAACACTGGGCGCGGCGCGGCTTCCTCGCGCGCGCCCGCGATGTACGGCTCGCGCAGCTTGTCGGTCGGCTCGACCTCGGCGCGCTCGGCGAGCTCGGCGAGCTCGAGATGCGCCTTGGCCAGCGCAACGAGAGCATCGAGACCCAACGCTCGCTCGCGCGCGTCACCGGCGACGCCGGTGCGGCCGCGGGCTTTGCGCGGACGCTCGCAACGATCGGCATGACTGGCGAGTCAGACGCCACATGGCTGAGGCTCGCCGAGCGCTTTCCGCAGGAGAGCCACTTCCCGCTGCGCCGCGCCGATCTGGCGCATCAGCTCGGCGATCGCGACGGCGAGGTCGCGCAGCTGCGTATTGCCCTCGAATGCTCCCCGTCGGATCGCGAGGCGCGCGCGCGGCTCGCCGGGCTCGGGGAAGAGAACCAGGCTGCAGCGACATTCAGCCGTTTCGCCATCGACCCGGCTCAGGAGCTCGCGACCTTCGATCCGTCTCGCTGGAGCGACCACATCGTGCGCGCGCTCGACATCGCCGTCGTGCATGTCTTCGAGGACGGCGCCTTCGAGCAGTGGACCCTGTCGCACGAGGTCGCGCGCGACCTCGAGGGCTGCGAAGCGCTCGGCAAGCAGCGGCCGAGCGGCGACATGCTCTCGATCGAGACGCTCAAGCGCTTGGATGGCAAGGCTTACGAGCCCGTGCTCGTCGACGGCGAGTATGTCATGCCCGCGCTCGAGCCCGGCGACGCCGTGCGCATCGTCGCGCGCGGCTTCGCCTCCGGCGGCGCTGGCTCGCGCACGCGCACGACGCAGTGGTACTTCGCCTCGACGCAGGCGCCCTACTTCCTCTCGCGCTATGTGATCTCCATCCCCAAGTCGCTCCAGCTCGAGCTCGTGCAGCGGAACTTCACGGGCGAGCACGAGGTTCTCGACGAGGGCGAGCGCGTCGTACACATCTTCACGCTGCGCGATGTCGACCGCGTGGTCACAGAGCCCGGAGCCCCGCCGCAGTCTTGGTTCCTGCCGTGGGTCACCTTCGTCGGGCCGCAGGACATGGCGAGGATCGAGCGCGAGCTCGAGAGCGAGCTCGTCGTCCCTACGCGACTCGCTCCGCAGCTCATCGAAGCGGCGAGCCTCGCCTGCGAGGGCACCGAGACCGAGGAACAGCGCGCGCGTGCGCTGCACCGGCTCGTCACCGAGTCGCTCGACAAGCGCGAGCCGCTCTCGCGCGCGTCGGCGCTCTCGGCGCTGCTCACGCGCTCGGGCAACCCCATGCTGCTGTACGCGACCCTGTTGCGCGCGGTCGGCATCGAGCACGAGCTCGTCTGGTCACGCTCCGTCGAGCCCGCCGCGGATCCCGCGCCGGAACGCGAGCTGGCGGACGCCTCGCGCTGGACCAACCAGCTGCTCGTGCTCGTGAAGCCGCACGACGCGAAGCAAGTGTGGTGCGATCTCTCGCGCAAGACGCTGCCCTACGGCTGCATGATCGCGGCATCGCCCAGGGCCGAGGCCTTCTCCGCGACGCGCGGCGAGTGGCTCGCCATGCCCGAAGCCGCTTGGAGCGAGCGCCCCGGCGAGCGCACGACGCTCACGGTGCGCGTCGGACTCGAACGCTCGGCGGAGTTCGACATCGCGCTCGAGTTCACGGGCAACATGGGCTTCGCCGTGAAAGAGCAACTGCGCGAGGTTGCGAAGGCGCAGATGAAGCGCACCGTGACGGGCATCATCTCGCGCATCGTCCCGGGCATCTCGCTCGGCGACTACTCGCTCGAGGGACTCGACGACGAGGCCACGCCGGTCGTGTTCCGCGCCAAGGGCACGCACAAGACGCTGTTCGACGCGCGCAGCGGTGAATTCAGCTGCAAGCTGCCGTTCCCCGCGCTCGACCTCGGCCGCATCGCGGCCGGCGAAGGCGAGCGCAAGCTGCCATTCCTGCTGCAGCGCGCTAGCGTGGGCAGCGTGCGCGCGCGCTTCGAGCTGCCCGAAGGCCGCTCGCTCGCGAGCGAGCATCCCGAAGTCCTGCTCGAATTCGGTGGCGGCCGCTACAGGCTTGCCATCGAGGATGCGTCCGCGCGCGGCTTCACCGTGGTGCGCGAGTTCCACTTGCCGGCGCAGGTGATCGCGGCGTCGGACTTTGCCGCCTTCGTCGAGTTCGCACAGCGCGTCGACGAGGCCGATCGCGTCCGAGTGCGACTGCGCTGAGCGCTGCTTCGCCGGCCCCATCGCCGCCCGCTTCCGGCCGCAGCGGTCGCGGGCGACGCGCGTTGGTTCGCCAGCCCCGGCGCCGGGAAGATTTTTCCAAAGCCGCCGCCAGTGTGAAAATGCGACCTCCTTTGCGGGCCGCGCGACTTCGATACGGCTAGCTGCGACCGCTCCGTCCCCGCATGCGGCTAGACATGTGTGCTAGGACCCGCCATGCAGCGCCTCCTCCTCACCGCCGCGCTCGTCTCCGCCGCCGCGCTGGCCCTTGACCACTTGCAGGTCCTCGATGCGCGCATAGCGGAACTCGAACAGGTTCCGCGCGTCGAAGTCGAACACACCCGCGAGTTCGCGCGCCGGCTCGACAACTTGCGTCGTTTGCTGGAAGAAGCGCGCGTCACATTCGAGAGCGACGATCGCGCGGACGCACTCGCGGCCAAGCTCGTGATCGTGAGCAAGGCGCTGGAACGGGAACGCTGCGCGATCGCGGCACAGGATGAGCGCCTCGCCGACTGGGAAGAGCACTGGGGCGATCGGCAGAGAAAGTCGCTGGAAGGCAAGCTCGACGCGCTCTCGGCGGATCTCGGCCGTCGCCAGCGCGACCTCGACGAGCTGCGCGCGCTCGCCAGCCGCACATCCGAGCAGGGAGAGGAGCGCTTGCTCGCGCTCTCGCAGCAGGTTCAGCCGCTGCTCGCGGAACCGGACACGCAAGGTCTGTGGCACGAGGTCGTCGGTCCCGTCGCGCAACTCTCCGGTGATACGACCGTCGGCAGCGGCGTGCTGCTCGAATCGCAGCGCCGCACGAACGGCGAGGGCTATGTCACGCATGTGCTGACATCGTGGCATGTCGTGCGCGACATCTACGGCTCGCTCGAGCGCATCGAGTCCCCGGTCCCCGTGCGGCTCTACGAGCCCGACGGCAGCACGACCGACGAAACGGCCCATATGGTGGCGTACGACATCGGACTCGACATCGCGCTGCTCGAGATGGACTTCGATCGGCAGGCGCCTCACGGCGCGCGCCTCGCGAGCCACGACGAGCTCAGGCGTGTCGACACCTTCGACGCCGTCTACGCCGTCGGTTGCCCGCTCGGCAACGACCCGATCCCGACCTCCGGCGAGGTGGCCTCCACCACGCATGTCGTCGACGGCGTGCGCTACTGGATGATCAGCGCACCGACATACATCGGCAACTCAGGCGGCGGCATCTTTGACGCGCGCACGCGCAAGCTCGTCGGCATCTTCTCGAAGATCTACACGCACGGCTCCGCGCGCTCGACGATCGTGCCGCACATGGGCCTCGCCACGCCGCTGCCCGTCATCTACGAGTGGCTCGACCGCACGGGCCACGCGAGCCTGTTCAACTCCCACGACGCTCCTCGCACCGCCGCAGCCTCGCGCTAGGCCGCGCGCTCAACTCGCGCTTACTTTGATTCGGCTCGCGCGCGAGGATCAGCGGTCCATCGAGCCGCAAGCACGAGCGCCGGGATGTCTTGCAACCCACGCAAGACGCGCGGCCTAGGCACTGGCGTTGCTGCCGGCGCTGCTCGCGTTCGTTCAGGCCGTTCACAAGGCGCGCAAGGGCCAGTGTGCGCTGCTCAAGTGGCGACCACAGGTCGAGCGGCTCGTAGGAGGCGAGATGATCTACGCGCGTGAGGAGGCCGGAATCACCGGGGGCTTCCCGACTCTGCCGACAACGGCACCGGCGCTGTGGCCTTTCCTGCTGCTCGACGATGTGCCCACAGGCATCCTCTGGGCGAGCCTCAAGATCGCGCTCGCATGGTGGATGCTCGCGACCTGCTGCCGCATGGCGGCCGACCATGGCCAGAGCTTTCCTCCATGGGCGCTCTCGGCGCTGCTGCTCTTGTGCGGGCGCGTGCTGCTCTCGGACATCGCACACGGGAATGTGAACATGCTGGTCGCCGCGCTCGTGGTCGCCGCCGGGCGGGCGTGGCAGCTCGAGCGCGCGTGGCGCTGGAGCGCGACGGCGCTCGCTTGCAGTGCCGTGCTGCACGGGCTGAGCGGGTCGGCCATCCTCGGCGAGCGCGGCAGCGACTACGCCGAGGCGTGGGGCGTCTGGTTCCTCGGCGGACTCGCGCTGTTCGTCGCCTGCGGGCTCGTGGTCAGGCGCTCGCAGCTGCGCAGCACCTGAAGCACGCGGATCAGATCGGCTTGGCGACCCAGGCGATGCGCTCGCGGTCGCTGACCACGACGCCGCCGGGCTTTTCGATCGTGATCGCGAACAGCGTGGGCTTCTCCACGCGCAGCTTCGCGTCGATCGGGACGAGCAGCTCGCCGTTGGCGCTGACATTGAACACGCCGCCGTCGACGGGGTGCTTCTGCGCCTCATCGAAGATCCACAGCTGGTACTGCTCGACCTTCGGGTCGTTCACCGGCAGGCCGACGAGGCGCATCCAGCCGGACTGTGCGAGCGGCTGCCACACCACATCGCCCGATGCGCCCTTGGCGAAGTCGGTGCCCTGCGCGGCGACGAACAGCGTGCCCGCTTCGCCGAGCAGCTTCGAGCGCAGTTCGGCGGGCGCGGGGGTCACGGCGACTTGCGGCGCCGGCGTCTCCACGGGGCGGGGCCACCAGCCGACGATCGCGGCCACGCTGGCGGCGGCGGCGAGCGCTGCGAGAGGCCAGCGCGAAGCCGGTCGGACCGACTCGAGCCTGCGCGACCCGAGCGTGGGCGACTCAATTGGGGGCGCTGGAGCGAGCGTCGGAGCGACACCGACGGGCGTCGACCGGTGCGGGCGGGCCGACTCGGTGTGAGCCACGAAGTAGGCGCGTGCCCCGCCCTCGAGACGGGCGCACAACTCGGACGGCAGCGGCTGGATCTGGCGCGAGGCGAACAGCATCGCGATGGCGGCGGCGGCCTGCTCGAGCTCCTCAGCCTCATTCCACGAACCGGTCTGATCGCCGCCTTGCAGCCGCGCGAGCTCCCGCTCCTGCTCTGGGTCGAGTCCAAACACGGCACGATCCCCGTAGAGCTCTACGAGCCGATCGCGGCCGTGGATTCGGTCGCTCACGACGCACCTCCACTGGCCGGGCTCTGGCTGGTCTGGAGCAGCTCTCGCAGGCGGTGGAGGCCGCGGCGGGCGTGGGTCTTGACCGTGCCGAGCGGCAGGCCGGTCACTGCGGAGATGCGCTGGTGGGAAAGCCCGTCCCAGACCGCGAGGCGCAGGATCTTCTGCTGCTCCGGGCGCAGCTCGCGGAAGGCGCGCTCGGCGACCGCGGCGCTGTCGCGAAGCTCGACGGCCGCCTCGGCGCCCTCGCCCGCGGAATCGAGGGACTCGGGCAGCTCCTCCTGCCCGGAATGGCGCGCGAGACGGCGCTGCAAGTCGATCAGTCGCCGCCGAGTGACCATGGCCACGAACACCGCTTCCTCGGCGATGCCGGGGTCGTAGCGCTCGGCCTTGCGCCACAGCTCGATGAAGACCTCCTGCACGGCGTCGTCGACCTCGGCACCCGCCGGGCACATGCGCCGGGCGAGGGTGTAGACGAGTCCGCCATATTGATCGATGCACTCCTGCACCGCCGCGGCATCGCCGGCAGCCACCTTCTGAAGCGTGGTTCTCAAGGCGCGTGCAGGTTAGTCGATTTCAGGAGACATCGATAGCTTCCTCTGTGTCGGCGAGCGCATCAATGCCGGAAGTGGCGCAGGCTCGTGAAGACCATGCTCGCGCCGCGCGCGTCGCAAGCCGCGACGACCTCGCCATCGCGCACGGAGCCACCGGGCTGCAGGAAGGCCACCACGCCACCTTCGATCGCCGTTTCGACGCCGTCGGGGAATGGAAAGAAGGCATCCGAGGCCAGCACGGATCCCCCAGCGCGCGGGCCAGCCTTGTGGATGGCGAGGCGCACGCTGTCGACGCGACTCATCTGCCCCGCACCGACGCCGAGCACTTCGGTGCCGCTGGCAACGACGATCGCGTTCGACTTGACATGCTTGCACACGCGCGCGGCGAACAGCATCGAGCGCAGCTGCTCCGCACTCGGGGCCACCTTCGTCACCACCTTGGCCTCGCTCTCACTCTCCGCGGCAAGGTCGCGCTGCTGCAGCAAGAAGCCCCCCACCATCTTCTTCCACTCGAGCTCGCGCGCGTCGCGCATGGAGCTGCCAAAGGGGCCGCAAGCGAGCAGGCGCACGCTCTTGCCCCACTTGGGCTTCTGCGTGAGCAGCGCGAAGGCGTCGGCGTCGAACGACGGCGCCACGATCGCTTCGACGAAGCGGTTGCCGGAGACGAGGAACTCCGCGGCCGCGAGGTCGAGCGGGCGCGTGAAGGCGAGCACCGAGCCGAAGGCCGAGACCGGATCGCCGGACCAAGCCTTCTCGAGCGCCTCCGCGAGCGTCGCGGCAGCCGCCGCGCCACAGGGGTTGTTGTGCTTCAGGACCGCGACGAACGGCTCGTCGAACTCCTTGGCGAGCGCGAGGGCCGAGTCGAGGTCGACCAAGTTGTTGTAGGAGAGCTGCTTGCCGTTCTGGATCTCCGCCGTCGCGATCGAGGGCTCGCGCACGCCGGACTGCGCGTAGAAGGCCGCGGTCTGGTGCGGGTTCTCGCCGTAGCGCAGGCTCATCACCTTGCGACCGACGAGCGCGGCGACCTCGGGGTAGGGATCCTGGACGCAACCGTCCTTGAGCTCCTGCTCGAACAGCCACGCCGCGATGGCCGCGTCGTAGCGCGATGTCGTCTGGAAGGCCTTGAGCGCGAGCTCGCGGCGCAGGTTCGACCCGAGCGCGCCAGCGTTGCGCTGCAGCTCGTCGAGCACGCGGCCGTAGTCCGCGGGATCGGTCACGATGCCGACGAAGCGATGGTTCTTGGCGGCCGAGCGCACCATCGACGGCCCGCCGATGTCGATCTGCTCGATCGCGTCCGCGCGCGACACGCCTTCCTTCGCGACCGTGGCCTCGAACGGATACAGGTTGATCACGACGAGGTCGATGTCACAGATGCCGTGCTCCGCCATCGCGGTCACATGGCTCGGCTCGTCGCGCAGCGCGAGGATCCCGCCGTGGACCTTGGGGTGCAGCGTCTTCACGCGCCCGTGCATCATCTCGGGGAAGCCGGTGTACTCCGACACCTCGCGCACCGGGATGCCCGCCGTCGCGAGCGCCTTGTAGGTGCCGCCGGTGGAGAGCAGCTCGACGCCCATCTGCGCCAGCTGGCGCGCGAAGCCCTCGAGGCCGGACTTGTCGGAGACGCTCAGGAGAGCGCGGGAAACCTTGTTGTTCATCGGAGACTTCCTGCCCACCCGGGCATGAAAGGACTGCGGAGAGCGAAGACGGGGGGCCGGAGAGGTTACGGCGCGCCCCGCGCTCGATCCACACTCAGCGCGGCTTCGCGGGCACGGTCGCGACGAACTTCGGGATCGCGCCTTCGAGCGTGCGTGGCACACCGCCCGCGGCCGCGAAGCTCGCCTCCGCGCGACGCCGCACGCTGCCGAGCGCGGTGCGCGTGCCGGACTTGCGATCGTCGTCGCCATCGGGCACGCCCGAGAGATCGAAGCCGGAGAGGCGCACGACCAGCGTGCCCTGCCATGTCCCGTCGCTCGCGCGCACGGGCAAGTACCAGTCCTTGCCGGCAAACCAGTGGAAATCGCGGCTCGGCGAGTAGATGTCGGTGACGAGCGTGCCGCGCTCGAGCGAGTGCAGCACGCGCAGGTCGCAGTCGTAGTGCGTGAATGGAAACGGCAGGTCCGAGCGCACGCGCACGCGCAGGGCCGCGAAGTCGCCCAGCGTGTCGGACGCGCCGACAAGCAGCGAGTCGGCGAGCGGCTCGAGGCGCTCGTAGCTCGTACCGGGATCGCGGATCGAGCTCGCGTAGTCGTGAACCGCGCCGAGGATCGCGTCGAGGTCGGCGTGCACGAGCGTGACGACCTGATGGAATGTGCGCGCGCCCGAGTGCGAGCGCCACGGCTCGTCGTTCGCCTTGTTGCGCGCCAGCAACGGACCGAAGTACATGCCGTCGTCGTGCTGGTCGATGTCGGGATTCCACGCGGGATTCGCGAGTTCGCGCGCGTTGAGCAGTTCGGACAGGAGCTTCCCCGCGCGCGCGTGCGCCCCGGGAGCGCCGGCCGCGAGCTCCTTGAGCAGGCCCCCGAGCTCGCGATGGCTGCCGCCGCGGCGACGGTGCTCCGCGACGATGTCGCCGAAGCTCTTCATCCACGGCTGCGTCCCCTCGAAGCGCGCCGAGAGCAGGGCGGGCATGCTCACGGCGAGCGCGAGCTTGTCGGCGTCCTTCACCGGCATCCACAGCGCGTCGGGCAGGCGCCACGCGGGATCGAACACTTCCGCACGCAGCTCCTGCGCCGTCGCGGCGCGCTCGCGCACATCGCCGCTCGCGAGCAGCGTGAGCGCCAGCAAGAGAGCGTTCACCTCGCGCCTCCGAAGTGGAACTCGCGCAGCGCGCGGCGCACATCGTCGACGCGCTCCTCGTGCGGATAGTGGCCGGCGTTCTCGACGAGCACGAGGCGCGAGCCCGCGATGTCGCGCTCGAAGCGCCGCGCCACCTTGTCGACCGTGTACGCGATGTCGTTGGCGCCCCACACGAGTAGCGTCGGCTGAGCGATCTTCGCGATCTCGCTCTCGCGCGTCCCGTTCTCGTCGCGGCAAAGCTCCGTCATCGCACGCCAGTTGTCCGAGTTGTCGCAGCACAGGAACATCTCGTCGAGCTGGTCCTCCGCGATCGGCTCGCCGAAGTGCAGCTGCAGCGCCGGCCGGATGCGCTCGCGGTCGTTGAGCACATAGCCGTATTGCGCGCCCGGCCACTCGCGCAGCTTGTGCTCCTCCGGCAGCCACTCGCCATCGCCGCGCTGGTAGCCCGAGGAGTCGAGCAACACGAGCTTGGCCACGCGATTGGGTGCATCGAGCGCCGTGCGCCACGCGAACTCGCCGCCGTAGCTCTGCCCCACCACGGTCACGCCGCGCAGGTCGAGCGCCTCGAGAAAGCTCACGACCCAGTCCGCGCAGGCTTGGAACGAGTAGCTGTCGAGCTGGGTGCGGCACTGGCCGTGCCCCACGACCTCGAGCAGGTAGATGTCGCAGTCGCCCGCGAGCGCGGCCTCCGCTCCCGGCCCGCTCACCAGCGCCGCCCAGTTGGTCATCGTCGACGGGGTGCCGTGCAGGAACACGATCGGCGCCCCGCTCGCCCCCGCCCGAGCCGGCAGGTGCACATAGCGAAACTCCGCTTCGATCTCGCGCCCGGCGATCCGCGCCCGGCCCGCGCGCACGCTCACCCCCGCGGCTCGCAGCGGCGCGTTCTTCGAGAGCGCGAACAGCCGCTCCCCGACCTCGCTCTTCTCGAGCCCCGCACAGGCCGTCACCCCGACGAGCAACCCCACCACTCCCGCCAGCCCACCGACCACCTTCCACGCGTTTCCCATGATGACTGCTTCTTCGCTCCCGCCCCGCGCCCGGATTCACTCGGTGCACGCGCCGCGGCTGCGCGCTGTATCCTCACGAACCCCGCCCTGCTCCGTAGTCGATTGGGCGTTGTCGCTCGAACGCGCACGGCAGGCGGAGCGGACAGAAGATGAACATGCAGGCACGACATCTGCGGCTGGGCCTAGGCGCGCTGGCGCTCGCGACGCTCGGGTTGGTGGCGTGGGGTGCGGCGGATGCGCTCGGGGATGCGCGCGAGCTCGCGAAGGCGGGCAAGTGGGCGGAGGTGGAGAGCACGCTGCGAGCCTACTTCGCGAGCGGGGCGGCCAATCCGGCGGCGGAGGGGCTGCTCGGGCAGGCGCTGGCGCAGCAGGGCAAGAACGACGAGGCGGCCGGATATCTCGAGCGCGCGATCGCGGGGCAAGCGACACCCGACAAGGAGCTGGCGAAGGCACTCAAGGCGGCGGATCCGCTCGTCTCCAAGCGCGACAAGTGGTTCAAGGATGCCGGCAAGGAGCTCTTGGAGAAGGCCAAGGCGCTCGAGGCGAGCGGCCAGAAGGAGCGCGCGCTCGAAGTGCTCGAGTCGGCGCAGGCCGTGGCACGCGGGGCGGACTTGGCGGGCATCGCCGAGCTGGTGGCCAAGATCCGCGCCAGCGGTCAGCAGCTGCAGCTCGACTCCGGTCGGCGCTCGCGCCCGCCCGAAGGCTGGCCGCTCTACAAGTTCGAGACGGCCCATTACCGCATCGAAGCCCACCTCAAGCCCGCCGACGCCGACCGGCTCGGGCGCATGATGGACTCGATCTATCAGTACTACCTGAAGGTCTACTTCGCCGGAAATCCGGCCTACCTCGAAGCGGGCAAGGCCACGATCTTCGTGCATCCGACGCGCGCCGAGATGATGCGGCCGTGGAACGAAGGGCGTCCCGACGGCGACCCGATGCGCGGCACGGTCGAGGGCTTCTTCCGCAACATGCCGCGCGAGGTGCACGTCTACGACACGACCACCACCGCGGGCTCGCTCGAGCCGATGATCGGGACGCTGTTCCACGAGGCGAGCCACCACTTCATGGCGATGCTCACGCGCGACGGCCGCACGCCGGCGTGGATCAACGAGGGCACCTCGAGCTTCTTCGAGGGCGCGAGCGCGATGGCCGATGGCAGCGTGCTGTGGCCGGACGCCGCGCGCGATCGCCTCGAGGGTCTGTACCGCGCGCTCAGCGCGAGCCAGCCCGGCGCCGCCGCCACGCCGCGCGACGCCAAGGAAGCGGGCCCGGCCAACTTCCAAAATGTCATTTCCTACAACAACCCGCGCGAGCCCTCGTACCCCGGCGACTACTACCAGTGGGGCTGGGGCCTGGTGTACTTCTTCCTGCAGTACGAGGACCCGGCGACGCTGCAGTATCCCTACCGCCCGCTGTACGACGCAGCGCTGAAGGAGCTGAAGGGCGAGGCGATCGCGGACTCCAAGGGAACCTTCGCGCGCCAGTTCACCGGCTCGGTGTCGCCGCTCGGCCACGCGAGCCTCGAGGACTTCGAGCTCTTCTGGCGCAAGTGGATCAAGGAGACGATCTACCCGCTGCACTTTGGACCCACGGCGCGCGACCGGCGCCTCGCCGAGGTCGAGCGCTACCGCAAGGCGGCGGCGGCCGCCGCGGCGAACAAGACGCCCGTCGTGACGGAGAAGGAGCTGCTCCTGCGCGCGCTCGGCCACCTCGACTTCGTGCGCTCGCGGCTCGACAAGGCTGACGCGAGCGATCCCAAGCTGCTCGCGCTGCAGGCGGACCTGTTCGAGAAGATCGGCGAGCCGCGCATCGCCGCGCCGATCCTCGAGGACTTGCTCGCGCTCTACGAGAAGGGCACATGGCTCGCGACGGAAGCGGAGGTCAAGGCGGTCTCCGATCGACTCAACAAGCTCGACAAGGCCAATGCGGCCTGGCGCGACGCGCGCACGGCGCTGCGCAAGCACGCGCGCAAGGCGCTCGACCTCGTCAACGAGTACCGCAACCAGCCCGTGCCGATGCCGCTGCGCGCGTACACGCTCGCCGAAGCCGCGAACAAGGCCTTCGGCGGCGGAAACGGCCTGCAGGAAGCACTCGACGAGCTGAAGGAGTCGGCGCGGGCGGCGGGCGTGCAGGGCCCCGCGGTCAAGCTCGGCGGCGCCATGGCGGCGTGGAAGCCCATCTCGAAGAGCTTCGAGACGCAGTTCGAGGTCAAGGGCGCGCGCATCGTGATCGAGGCGGGCAGGGGCTGCGGGCGGCTGTGCTCGGAAGCGCCGCTCAGCGGCGACTACGAGCTGCGCGCGAAGCTCGTGCGCCAAGGCGAGCCCAAGGACGGCTCCCAGCACGGCCTGCTCGTGGCGGGCACGCCGGAGGGCGAGTGCGTGGCGATCGTGATCGACAGCGAGGGCCAACTGGTGCTCAAGCGCTTCGCGGAGCCGACCGGAGCAGGTCGCGGCGAGAAGGACGGCGCGACGATCGCGCTCGAGAACCCTCCGGCCTTCGGCTCGCCCTTCGAGCTCGTCGTGACCGTCACTTCCGACGGCGGCGTCGATGTCAGCCTCGGCAAGGAAGGCCCCTTCCCGATGCGTCTTGGCATCGACATCCCCGAGCCCAACTACGCCGGTGTGTATGTGAAATCCGGCTCGCTCTTGGTCGAGAACCTGACCGCGCGCTCGGGCCCCTGATCCAACCGGTGACCCCGCGGGAGGCGCGCCCTGGCAGGCCCTCCCGCGGGTGTCGCCCTTGTGCTCGTTTGGCCGCGAGCGCGCAGTGCGCCGCAGCCGCGCTACTTCGCCGCGCCCTTCTGGCGCAGGTACTCCTCGATGAACTTGTCGAGGTCGCCGTCGAGGACCCGCTGGATGTTGCCGGTCTGCACGCCCGTGCGCTCGTCCTTCACGAGCTGGTAGGGATGCATGGTGTAGCTGCGAATCTGGCTGCCGAACGCGATCTCGCCCTTGTTGCCGTAGAGCGACGCGAGCTCCTTGTCGCGCTCGGCCTCGCGCATGGCGATGATCTTGGCCTTGATCATCTGCAGCGCGAGCTCGCGGTTCTTGAGCTGGCTGCGCTGGCTCTGGCAGCGCACGACGATGCCGGTCGGCATGTGGCGCATGCGCACCGCGGTCTCGACCTTGTTGACATTCTGGCCGCCGGCGCCGCCCGAGCGCATCGTCTCGACCTCGAGATCCGCTTCCTTGACCTCGACCTTGATGTCGGCGCCGAGCTCCGGCGTCACATCGACGCCCGCGAAGGCCGTCTGGCGCCGCGCGGCCGCATCGAACGGGCTGATGCGGATCAGCCGGTGCACGCCGCGCTCGGCCTTCAGGTAGCCAAACGCGTAGTCGCCGACGATGCGAATCGTCGCGCCGCGGATGCCGCCCTCGGGCTCCTCCTGCAGCTCGACCTCCTCCACCGCGTAGCCCTTCTCCTCGGCCCAGCGCGAGTACATGCGCATGAGGATCCCGGCCCAGTCGCAGGCGTCGACGCCACCGGCGCCCGGCGTGATCTGGAGGAACGCGTTGGAGGCGTCCTGCGGACCGCCGAGCATCACGCGGAAGTCGAGCTTGGCGAGCTCGGCCTCGATGTCGGCGAAGAGCTTCTCGAGCTCGCCCTCGACCTCGCTCGCACCGAGCTCCTCACCGAGCTGGCAGTTGATGTCGATCTCCTCGAAGGCCTTCTCGACGCGACGCGCCGGATCGACGACGCCGCGCGCGAGCTTCTTCTCGCCGATCAGACGCTGGCTCTTCTCGGCGTTGTCCCAGAAACCGGCCTGGAGCTCGAGCTCCTCGATCTCCCCGAGCCGCTTCAGGTGGCTCGCGTAGTCAAAGACTCACCTTGAGCTGCTCGAGGTGGCGCTGCAAGGCGGGGACGCGATCGCGGTATTCCTTCAGGGCGGCCATGGGGGCGAAAAGTGTAGGCGCAGGCGCGCACAAGCTCAACGCAGACGGTCGAGGACGCCCTCCTCGGCGATCAGGGCCTCGATCACGGCCCGTTCCTTGGGCACGGCGGCCGAGACGACCTCGCAGCCTTCGGCGGTGACGATCACGACATCCTCGATGCGAATGCCAATGCCCGTCTCGGGCTCATACAGCCCCGGCTCGATCGTGAAGCACGCGCCCTCGACGAGCGGCTTGCGCTGGTCGCCGACATCGTGCACCTCGAGCCCGACGAAGTGGCACGCGCCGTGGCGCACGAACTTCTCGAAGCCGCGCTCGCGCAGCACGGCGCTGCAGGCCTTCTCGATGTCGCCGAGCGTGCGACCCGGCTTCACCGCCGCGATGCCGGCCGCCTGCGACGCGAGCACTGCGTCGTAGAGCTCCGCCTGCCGCGGCGAGAACACACCGTTCACCGGCCATGTGCGCGTGATGTCGCACACCGCGTGGTCGAGCTCCGGCGCGTAGTCGACGAGCACGACCTCGCCGTCCTGCGCGCGGCGGTTGTTGTTGCCGTAGTGCAGGATCAGCGAGTTCGCGCCCGAGCCGACGATCGCCATGTAGCCCGGCCCCGCCGCGCCTTCCTTGAGCTGGAACCAGCTCATCAGGCCCTCGAGCTCCCACTCGCCCACGCCGACGCGCGTCGAGCGCATGGCCTCGACCATCGCGAGCGCGCCTGCGCGCCCCGCGCGCCGCGCCGCGTCGAGCTCCGCGGGCTGCTTCACGCGCCGCAGCTCGTTCAGCTTCGAGCTCATGTCCTTCGGCTCGACGCCGAACAGCTCGATCAACTTGGTCTTGAAGGCCTCCTCGCGGCCGACGCGCCCATCGAACGGGTCCTTCTTGCGCGCGCGGTCGTAGGGCCCCGCGCGATCGGCCGCGCCCGCGAGCGCGAGGTTCGGATGCAGCGAGATCCACAGCTCCTTCGTGGTTCCGAGCAGCGCGCCGATGAGCTCGCTCGCGTCGCGCGTCGAGCGCACTTCCGCGAAACCGGTGAGTTCCTTCACCCACTCGTCTCCGGCGTCCCAGCACTCGCCCTCCCACATCTCCTCCATGCGGTTGGGGTCCGGCAAGAGGAGCAGCTCACGCCCGCTCTTGCAGTCCATCAGGAGCCACGCACCCGGGCTCTCGACGCCCGTCAGGTACCAGAACACCTTGTCCTGCCGAAACACGGTGTAGTCGCGCGTCGCGGGCAGGCCGCGCACGACGACCACGCCGCTCTTCAGCGACTCGCGCAACGCCGCGCGACGGCCGGCGTGAAACTCCTTGCCGAGTCCGCAGCGCGGCTTGCCGTCGCCCGGCCGCTCGACGGAGAGCGTCGGCGCAGAGGGCGCTTGTGCGAGAGCGTGCGAAGCGAGAGCCGCCACGAGGGCGAGCGAGAGCGAGGCGATCTTCATGGGCCCGAGAATACTCTCGCGCCGCGCGCAGCGAATGTCAGGAGCCTGTCTGTCCGCGTCGCAGCAGCAGCGACAGCCGCGCGAGCGCCTCGAACAGCCGCTTGCGCGACTGCGGCTCGGTGCAGCCCATGCGACCGGCGAACTCCGCGTGCGACAGGCCCTGCAAGCGCACGAGCCGGATCACCTCGCGATCGAACTCGGAGAGCTGCTCGAGCGCGCCCTCGAGCCGCTGCAGGTCCTCGCGCAACATCACCTCCGCGCTCGGGCTGCCGAGCGCCACCGCCAGCCGACCGAGCTCGTCCTGCGACCACGAGAGCGAACCCGGCTGCCCCTCGACCTTGAGGCCTTCGCGCTTGCGAGCGCGCCAGAAGCGGCGTCGGTCCATCAGCTTGTGCAACGCGACCTGCAGCAGCCAGCGCTGGAACGCAGCGTCGCCGCGGAACTGGAACTTGCCGCGGCTCTGCAGCACTTCGCGACACACCGACTGCACGAGATCCGAAGTCGACTCGCGATCGGCGAGCCCGGCGTCGAGGTTGCGGCGCATGTAGGCCCGCAGCGACGGCAGGTGCCGCTCCAGCAGATCCTCGATCGGAGGTTCCTCGTCGGATCGATCGTCCATGAATTCCTCCCGATCCTACCCCCGGCTCGCGAAGTCGGGGCGCAGGCCGCGCGAGCGCGTTCCATGCCATAGTGGAGGCCCTCGCCATGGTGTCCAGCGACCCCGCCCTGCGCCCCGACCCGGCCGATCCCGTCGGCCACCTGCTGGTCGAGTGCATGGAAGAACTTGCACGCGGCAACCACGGCGCGATCGAGGCCCTGTGCCGCGCGCACCCCGAGCACATGGCCGAGATTCGCGAGCGCATGGGGATCCTGCTGCAGATGGGGCTCGTCGATGGCCTGCGCGCGGACGCCGACGAATTCCCCGAGCGCCTCGGCGACTTCCAGCTCGTGCGGCGGCTCGGCGGCGGCGGCATGGGCGTGGTGTACGAGGCGCTGCAGGAGAAGCTCGGACGCACCGTCGCACTCAAGCTGATCCGCCCGGAGCACCTCTACTTTCCGCGCGCGCGCGAGCGCTTCCGCCGCGAGACCGAGGCCGTCGCCAAGCTGCAGCACCCCGCGATCGTCTCGATCTACACCGTCGGCGAGGAGCGCGGCATCCCGTTCTACGCGATGGAGCTCGTGCGCGGCGCGAGCCTCGCGGATGTGCTCACGATGCTCGAGACGCGCGCGCCCGAGAGCCTGCGCGGCGAAAATCTGCGCGAGGCCGTGCTCGGCGGCTCCGGTTTCGAGCAGGTCGAGGACAACGAAGCGACGCGCCGGCTGTTCGACGCGAGCTGGTCCGACGCCTGCGCGCGCACGGTCTTCCGCATCGCGGACGCACTCTCTCACGCGCACATGCGCGGCGTGCTGCACCGCGACATCAAGCCCTCGAACATCGCGATCACTCCGGCCGGCCGCGTCGTCCTGCTCGATTTCGGCCTCGCCAGCGCGGGCGCCGACATGCGCATGACCACATACGGCACCGCGGTGGGCTCCGTGCTCTACATGGCGCCCGAGCAGATCGACGGTCGCATCGACGAAATCGACGGGCGCACGGATGTGTACTCGCTCGGCGTGACGCTCTACGAGCTGCTGACGCTGCAGGTGCCCTACTCCGGAAAGACGGCCGAGGAAGTGCGCGCGGCGATTCGCGAGGGCACGGTGGCGCCGATTCGCGTGCGCAATCCGCGCGTCTCGCACGACCTCGAGATCGTGTGCCTCAAGGCGATCGACGGCGAGCGCGGACGGCGCTACGCCTCGATGCAGGACTTCGCGCTCGACCTCAAGCGCGTGCTCGAGCGCGAGCCGATCGCCGCGCGGCCGCCGTCCACCGCAGCGCGCGCGCTGCGCTGGGTGACGCGCCACCCGACGACCACCATGGCTTCGCTGTTCGCTGCGGTCGCGCTGGTCGGCGTGCCGATGCTTCTGTACTTGCAGCAGCTGCGCTACGGCGGCGAGCTCGAGCGCGCGCTCGACTCGGAATCGCGAGCCCGGACCGAGGCCAACGAGGCGCGCGAGTCCGCCGTGCTCGAGCGCGAGCGCGCGGAGCTCGAGGCGCGCGACTCCGAGATCGTGGCCGGATTTCTTGCCGACATTTTCGGCTCGGCCGACCCGGCGCGCGAGCAGGGCCGGCCGCCGACGGCGGCGGAGCTCCTGCGGCGCGGCGTCTCGCGCATCGAGCGCGAGCTCGCCGACCAGCCCGAGCTGCGCGCGCGCCTGCTGGAGCGCATGGCCGAATCGTTTCGCGGGCTCGGCCTGTACGAGGACGCGCTGCCGCTCGCCGAGCGCGCACTGGCGGTGCGGCGCGTGCTCCATGAGCCCGACGATGTTCGCACCGGCGACGCGCTGGCGCTCTTGGGTTCGATCCGCCGGCTCGCGGGCCTGACGGATCAGGGCGTCGCCCAGCTCGAGGAAGCGCGCGAGATCTACGCCTGCGCCCGCAGCCCGTCGCACAAGAGCACCCTGCTCGCGCAGCTGCAAATCGCCAACGCCTACAGCAACTTCAACGCGTACGACTCGGCGCTCCCGCTGATCTACGACGCTTGGTCCGCGCTCGAGCTCGAGCGGCCCGATGACCGCGAACTGCGCGTGGCCGTGCTCGACTCGTTGGCGTTCCACGCCAAGCTGCAGCGTACTGCGCCGACGAGCGGCTGGGCCGCGCTCGAGCTCGCGCACTTGCGGGCCGAAAGTAGCGACTGGAATGTGGGGCGCGACCGCACGGTCGACTTACTGATCTCCGCGATGCCGACGACGGACTGGCGTTCGCGGCGAGCCCTGCTCGAGGAAGGCACCGAACTGGCTCGGCGCGCCTTCGGCGAGCACAGCCCGCGCTATGCCGAGCAGCTCGCGATGCTCGGCAGTCTGCGAGGCACGCTGGGAGAGCTCGAGGCCGCGCTGATCGATCTCGACACGGCGGGCACGATCCTCGCGAGCGAGCTGGGCGCCGAGCACCCGATGTCGATGTATTCGGCGCGCTCGGCAGCCGATGTCGAGCTGCGGCTGGGCCGCGGCGCCCTTGCCTACGAGCGACTCGAGCGCTCCGCACAGGCGGTGCACGCGCGCCTCGGCGACAACCACCCGCGCCCGCTGTTCGCGTGGCTCACGGCGGCGCAGATGGCAGCGCATGTCGGGTCCCTCTCCGAGCGCACGGAGCGACTCGAGGCACTGGCGAGCGAGGCGCGCTTCTCGCCGGTCGATCGCGCGGCGATTCGCCTGCGCGCGCTCTCGCTGCTCGCGTTCGAGCGACTCGAGCGCGGCGACACCGCCGGTGCGCGGCGCGAGCTCGCGCGCGTCGGGACCGACCTGTGCGAGCACGGTGCCGACTACGGCCTGTTCGTGGCCCTCGAGCTCGAGCTCGAAAGCGGCGACCATCAGCGCGCGCTCGAGCTCATCGCGCAGGCGCTCGGCCGACCCGACTCGCGCATGTACGAATTGTGGCGCCTGGTCATGCTCGCCTTCCAGCAGGAGATCGCGCTGCAGGCCCGCATGCCGAGCGCGGACGCGCGCGCGCGGCTCGAGAACGCCGCGGTGCACCTGCGCACCGCGATCGGGAGCGAGAGCGCGCTGTTCCAGCGCACGCGGCGACACGCGCTCGCGGTCCTGCAGCGAATCGAGAGCGCGAAGCCCGATCCCGCGCGCTGAGGCGGGCCGTCCTGCTACCGTGCGCGACCGGCTCGCCGCCGCTCCCTCCCCATGCACATCGAGCTCCCGGTCGTCGAAGGCACATTCCTCCGTCGCTACAAGCGCTTCTTCACCGATGTCGAGCTTCAAGACGGCTCGGTGGTGGTCGCGCACTGCCCGAACACGGGGAGCCTGAAGACCTGCCTCGAGGAAGGTCGCCCCGCGATCCTGCGCGACACGCAGAACCCCGGGCGCAAGCTGCGCCATGTGTTCCAGTCGATCCGCGTCGGCACGACATGGGTCAATGTCGACACGAGCCTGCCGAATCAAGCCACATACGAGCATGTGCGCGCGGGCGCGATCCCCGAGCTCGCGGGCTACGCGGAGGCAAGGCGCGAGGTGAAGTACGGCGTCAACAGCCGCATCGACCTCTTGCTCACGAGCGCGAAGGGCGAGCGCTGCTGGGTCGAAGTGAAAAACACCACTTACGCGATCGATGGCGTGGCCGCGTTCCCCGACGCCGTGACCGAGCGCGGGCGCAAGCACCTCGAAGAACTCGCGGCGCAGGTCCGCCGCGGTGATCGCGCCGTGCAGTTCTTCTTCGTCAGCCGCGACGATGTCACGCGCTTCCGCCCGGCCCACGAGATCGATCCCGACTACGCCGCCGCCCTGCGCGCCGCCGCCAGGGCCGGAGTCGAGCTGCTCGCCTACGCGCACCGGGTCACCCCCGACTCGATCGAGGTCGCGCGCCGCCTGCCGGTCGACTTGGACTGATCCGACCCAGTCGGAGCCCTCCTGCGTACCACGAACCGGCGAGTGGCCCATGCCACGGGCCCAGGTTGCTGCCTACGATGGGCGCTGTTCGCATCACCAACCTACCGACCCGCATCCATCGTGAAACCGCTCCTCCTCACCGCCCTCACCCTCGCCGGCGGCGCCAGCGCGCTGGCCTTCCAGCACCAGATCTCGGGCCGCACCGACGACCGCGCCGTCCCCGGCACCCTGCCGCTGAAAGAAATCGAGACCGCGCTCGCCGCCGCGAATGCCCACACGCCCTTCGTCCCCGAAGGCCACCTCGGCCTCACGACCGACCTCGCCAAGGTCATCCCGGCCGACAACCCGCTCACTCCGGCCAAGGTCGAGCTCGGCCGCCAGCTCTACTTCGACAAACGACTCTCGCGCGACGGCACGGTCTCCTGCGCCACCTGCCACGACCCGGCGCGCGGCTGGACCGACTGCGACCCGGTCTCGACCGGCATCAAGGGCCAGAAGGGCGGCCGCAGCGCGCCGACCGTGATCAACCGCGTACTCGGCAAGACGCAGTTCTGGGATGGCCGCGCCGCGAGCCTCGAAGAGCAGGCCGTCGGCCCGATCGGGAACCCGATCGAGATGGGCTTCTCGACCGAAGAAGCCTCGACGCTGCTGAACTCGATCCCCGGCTACAAGCTGCAGTTCGAGCGGGTCTTTGGCGGAGGGGCGAACCCCGATCGCATCGGCAAGGCGATCGCAGCCTTCGAGCGCACGATCGTCTCGGGCGCGAGCAAGAACGACTACTACGAGGCCGCCAAGCCGCTCTTCGACTGGGATCCGGCCGAGGAGCAGGACGCAGCCTTCAAGGCCAAGGCGGAAAAGATCCTCGAGCAGGAGCGCGAGCATCGCATGAGCCCGTCCGCCGAGCGCGGCCGCGAGCTCTACTTCGGCAAGGCGAGCTGCAGCCTGTGCCATGTCGGCGAGGACCTGACCGACGAGCTGTTCCACAACATCGGCATCGGCATGGACAAGAAGGAGCCCGACCTCGGCCGCTTCACGCAGACCAAAGTCGAGGCCGACAAGGGCGCCTTCCGCACGCCGACGCTCCGCAACATCGCACTGACCGCGCCGTACATGCACGATGGCTCGCTCCCGACGCTGCGCGAAGTGGTCGAGCACTACGACCAGGGGGGCCGCGCCAACCCGTACCTCTCGAAGAAGGTCTTCAAGCTCAACCTCACTCTGCAGGAGAAGCAGGATCTCGTGCGCTTCCTCGAAGAGGCGCTCACCGGCGCCATCACGGAAGTCGAGGTCCCGCGCCTGCCCTGAGCGCTCCCGAGCGCCGGCCGCCATCCGCCGCCCACCCGCGTGTCCTGCATCGGCGGGCGACGCCCTTGTCCGCGGCGCTACATCGAGACCGTGTACTCGTCGCCGTCGATGGGATAGCGCGGCCCGCCGGGCCCGCCGATCGAGCGCTTCCACGGGTCGGGGCGGCTCAGGGGGCGCACGACATCGCGCGTGGCGAGCACGCAGGCCGAGTAGCGCGCGCCGCGCACGATCGTGCGACCGAGGTGCACGCCGAGCGTGACGGCAAGCAGCGCGAACACGCTCCAGCGTGTCGAATCCGGGCCGAACAGGCCCTCGAGCTGCGCGACGGCGAGCCAGCCTGCGGCGAGCACCGCGCTCTCGATCGCGAAGAGCAGCGCCAGCGGCCGCAGCATGCGAATCGGATGGCGCAGCATGGCCCACGCGGTGCACAGTCCAGCCCACACCGCCGAGCGCGTGCCATGGAACGCGAGACGCGTGCGCGTGAAGTCGGCCCACGCCATCACGAGCGCAAATCCCAGCGCGTGCAGCCCCGCCTGCGAGAGCTCGACGGCGCGCGCATGACGCTCGCTCTCGAACAGCTCGAGGTCCGGCTTCTCGAGCCCGCACAGCGTCTTGAGCACGAGCCACTCCCACGGCCAACCGTGCAGGACCCAGCGCAGCAAGGACAACACGGCGAGCGTGACGACGAGCACGCGCGCGAAGCGCAAGAAGAAGCGCGCTCCTCCGTAGAAGAACTTGCGCACGCTCTCGCCCTCGGTGCGCTCGAGGAACACCTGCAGCCAGCCGCCGGCGCTGAAGACGCCGATTAGCATGGCGAGCAACGCGAGCGCGCCGCCCGCGGCCTGCGTCGAGGCGTCGAGCGCGGCCTTCGAGGCGCGCTGGTCGAAACGGAAGTCCTCGTGCAACTCGACGAGCAGCTCGCCGGGCGCGTAGCCGGGTCCGATCGCGCGATCGAACCACGCGAGCCACGGCAAGGCCTGCGCCAGCGCGAGCAGCGCGACGAACGAGGCCGAGACGAGCCACACCGGCGTGCGCCCGATCGTGACTCGCAGGGCGTGCAGGAAGATCCAGCGCGGCAGCTCGGGCTCGCGCGGATCCTGGTCGCGGGGATCCTGAAAGCCGTTCATCCGCCGATCCCCGCTTGCCAGAAGAGCAGCGACAGCCAGTGCGCGAACGCGCGCTCGCTCCAGCGCAACGGCGCGAGCTCGTCTTCCTCGTGGTGCCACGCGTCGTTCGAACGGTCGAGATCGAGCTGGTAGCGACGCTCCGGATCGATGCGCGCCGAGACGAGCTTGCGCGCACCCGAGAGCTCGAGCTTCCACCAGCGCCGCTCGCCCTGCGCCTCGCGCGTCCACTCGTGCCGCTCGCGCGTGCCGTCGTCGAACACGAGCTCGACCTCGACGGGCAAGCGGAGCTCGCCGCGCCGCAGCAGCATGACGGTCGTGCGCCACGGCGCCTGCTCGCCCTTGGCGCGCTCGACCTTGGGCCGCTCGCTCCACTCGGCCAGCGCGTCCGCCTGCGCGAATCCGCGCGCGTCCTGCTCGCGCCGCTGCTCGACCGACACGCTCCAGTCGAGCGTGCCCGTTCCGCGGAAGACTTCCTCGAAGAACCAGCGCACATCGACGCCAGCTCCGGCGGAGAATGTGTCGAAGAAGTCCTGCGGTTTGGGATGGCGATAGCGCCACTTCTCCGCGTAGTGCCGCATGCCTTGCACGAAGCGCTCGCGCCCGACGAGGCCCGAGAGCGTGCGCAGCGCGACGGCCGTGCGCGGATAGCTGTTTTGCGCGTAGGAGCGCTGGTCGAGGTGCCGGAAGCCGAGCGTGTCGATCGGATCGCGCGCGGGATCCGTCAGCGCGCGGGTGCGGTCGTTCGCGCGTGGATCGCTGCGCGCGCGCGTGAAGCCCAACAGCGGTTGGTCGCGCCACCACTCGACGCCACCGCCCGTGGCGAGCGGCTGGAGCTCCCAGTCGACCCACGGCAGCGGGATGCGACGGGCCGAGAGCGCCGCCGCGACGCCCGCAGCGCCGATTCCGGGCACCGGCGCCACGCGCTCGACGGGCAGGCTCGAGTACCATGTCGCCGCCAGCGAGTTGCCGAAGGCGCGCGAGAGGGTCTCGGAGTCCGAGAACGAATTGAAGCCCTCGTCGAGCCAGCCCGACTCGAACTCGTTGTTGCCGACGAGTCCGTACCAGAATTGGTGACCTGCCTCGTGCACGACGACGCCCTCGGGCGTGTGCATCGAGGGCGTGGCGAAGAGCCGCGTACCGGCGGTGAAGAGCGCCGGATACTCCATGCCGCCCGCCGCGCTCGCGCCCCAGGCCGGATCGACGACGGTGATGTGGCTCAGCGGATATTCGCCGAACCACAGGCCGTAGAAGAACAGCGCGGCGCAGGTCGCCTCGTAGTGGCGTTCCCACTGGCGCTCGCGCTCGGGCTGGACGAGCACCGTCACCTCGACATCGCGCAGGCGCAGGTTCTTGTCCGCGCCGAGCGCACCCTGCACGAACGCCACCTCGGTGTCGAAGCGCGAGCGCCACTCGTCGAAGTGGAATGTGCGCGTGCGCGGCTTGAAGTCGGGATCCGCGCTCCACGCGAAGTCGTGCACCCACGGCACGCGCCCGGTCGCATCGAGACGCTCGCGATCGGTCAGCGAAGGCGCCACGAAGCGCGCCCGCACGCGTCCGTCCGCGCGCGTCGCGGGCTCGGCGAGCACGCCGGTGGCCGCGATCTTGCCCTCGTACTCCGCAGGCAGGTCGAGCGTGATGTCGTAGGTTCCCCAGTCGCTGAAGAACTCCGTCGACGCATGGAACTGGTGGCAGTTCCAGCCGCGCTCGCCCTCGAACACGCCGAGCTTGGGAAACCACTGGGCCATGAACAGGAAGTCGCCCTTGTGGCCGGTGCGGCGGCGGACGCGCGGAATCTTCGCGCTCCATCCGAGCTCGATCTCGAGCGTCTCGCCCGGCGCGATGGCGCGCGGCAGCCGGCAGCGCACCACCGTGCGGTCGTCCGCGTTCTCGTCGTCGGGCGTCTCGATCGTGAGCGCGCCGAGCAGGTCCGCGTCGAGCGCACGCAGCGCCGTGACGCGCTGCCAGCCCCAGCCCGAGTCGATCTCGACGCCGCGCAGCTTGCCGCCCGACTCGACGAGGTGCGTCGAGCGGTTGCTCGAAAACGCATTCCAATACAGGTGCAGCCACAGCTCGTCCGTCGCCACCGCCGTGCGATTCGTGAAGCGCACGCGCTCGCGCCCCTCGAGGGTCATCGTCGCGGTGTCGACGCGCGCATCGATCTGGTAGTCCACACGGTTGCCGAGCAGCTCGAGCGCGGCGCCGCGCGGCGCCTGCGGCGACGGGTCGCTCCGCACCCCCGCCAGGGGCAGCGCGAGGAGCCCCGAGAGCGCCAGAGCGTGCATGCGCGGCCATGTTGCGCTTCCCAGCCCCGATCCGGCAAGGTTGAAAAGCCGCAAGTCCTTGGCGGGAAACGGACTTGCGCGCCGAGCACAAGTTCCAGAGCGGGGCTCAAGACAAGCGCCGTCCGTCCGATAACTGCCCGAGCCACAGGCCCGTCCGCAGGCCCGGCTCCGAGAACACCCCCACCACCCGGAAAAAACTCACAGGTTCCACCGCAACGGCCGATAAGGACGTGCGACGCCTGCCCGATGTCCGCGTCGGAGATGCACCATGAACATCCAACCCAATTCGCCCGACGGTCAGAACCCGGCCCTGCGCTTCGATCCGACGCGCAAGGCTCGCGACATCGTGGAACCGAGCGCGAGCGGTACCCCGGATTCGAGCGCCGACCCCAAGGCCGACGCCGCTCGAGTCAAGGAAGCGCGCGACGCCTTCCGCGAGCGCCGTCAGGAGCGCCTCGGGAACCTCCGCAAGAACCACACCGCGAACCACCCCGAGCTCGCCGGCCAGTCGGCCGTGTTCGAAGCTCGCGAGGAGCATCGCGCCAAGCTCGACGCGCGCCGCGAGGCGACGCAGGCGTCCCCCGACAGCGACCGCATCGAGATCTCGTCGAAGAGCGAGACGCTCGCCCGCGCCGTCGAAGCCCGCCTCGCCCAAGGCGAGGAAGACCGCGCCGCGCGCGTGGCCGAGTTGCGGGCCCTGTATCTCGAGGGCAAGCTGAACGATCCTGAGCGGATCGAGCGCGCCGCGCGCCGCATGCTCGGCGGCAACTAGCATCGTCCACGGACTCGCGAGGGGCGAGTCCGCGACGGCGAGAGCCCGCGACCAGCGCTGGTCGCGGGCTCTCGCGTTCTTCCAGCGCTGGTCCCCCGCGGCGCACGCTCTTGCGAGCACGACGGGCGCTGAAGCTCGCCAGTACAGCCCCGCACGGGCGACGCGTCGCATCGAAGTTGGCCGCGCCTGCGCGCCGTGGCCGACTCGCGTCCTTGCGAAGCCAGACCGGTCTCGACGAGGGACGGGCGCGAAGCTGGACTCGTCGCCTCGACTCTCTCGGACGGCCGTCCCTCAGTTGGCTTCGAACGTGCGCGCCATCTCGCTGGCGGCAAAGCGCATCAGGCTGGTCGGCGAGAGCATCAGGACGGACAGGTCATCGGCCGTATCACCGCCGGCGGTGCGGGCGGCCTGGTAGGCCTCGAGCGCGTCGTGCACACGGACCTCCGACATGTCGATGTCGATCTTCGAGGACCACACCACCAGTCCGGTGTCGACGGCGACGAGCTCGAGGCCGAGCCCGAGCGACTGCGGTGCAAAAGGCTCGAAGTGCGTGACGGTGCCTACGATCAGGCCGTCGAGGCGGAAGCGGTGCGCAATGGCGAGGATCGTCTGCGGCGTGTAGCGGCCGCGGGCGTGTGGCTGGTCGAGCCGCAGCTCCGCGAGATCCGCGGCGTCGAGCGTCACCACCTCGAACGGCATCTGGCGCGTGAGCTCGAAGCCGAGCGCGGCTTGCAGTGTGGCTGCTTCGTCGCCCACGGAACCCAAGAGCGGCAGGAGACCGACGCGGCCAAGCGAGTAGCCACCCAGATCCCGAGCCGCGCGCGAGCGCGCGAGCGTGGGCAGGAGCTCCGGCGTCGAGCCGCTCGATTGGCAGCTCGCGACGAGCGCGGCGAGCGACAGCGTGAGCGCGAGCTTCACGGCTTGTCCTGCGTCGCGACGGTGGATGCGGAAGCCTCGTTTGTCACGCTGCCGACGCTCAGTTCCGCAATGCGCGCTTCGAGCAGCAACTTCTCTGCCTGCAGGCGGCGAATCTGGGCCGTGGTGAGGCGTGCCGCCAGCTCGACATTCTCCGCGAGCAGGCGCCGATTCTCTTCCTCGAGCGCGCTGATGCGGCCCGCGTTGCCCATCTGCTCGTTCTCGGCTTTGGCGGCCGCGGCGCGCGCACGCTCGAGCTCGGACTGGACCGAACGCACCTCGATCTCGAGCGCGTCGCGCTCGTCGATGGCCTTCTGGTACAGCTCGAGGATGTACATGCGACCGCCTTCGCTCGGGCCGAGCTGGCGGTCCGCCACGCCGTGTTGCGTCGCGGTCGGAGTTTCTGGCGAGCTGCCCGCGTCGGCGCCGATGACGCTGCCGTCGCGCGCGTAGAGCCGGTTTTGGCCCTGCCAGGTCGAGGTGCCCGCATCCGCCGACGCACTTCCATCGGGCGTGCCCGACGGCGGCACCGGCTTGGTGCCCGAGCTGGCGCAGGCCGAGGCGAGCAGGGCAAGGGACATGAGCGCGCTGCGGATGTTCATGGCGTTACGCATGGGGAAACTCGAGCTCGATGAGGGTGGTCTCGCCGCAGGAGCAGGTCACCTCGATGGCGCGGATCGCGCCCTCGATCGTGATCGGACGCGCGCTCTTTTCGCAGCGGCGCGCTCCGCCACAGGGGCGCGGAAGGGCGCCCGGCGGCGTGGTCGGTGTGGAGGTCGGTACGACGCTCGCGGCGGCCGGTGCGGCGACGCCGTCGAGCTCCACGAACTGCTTCTTGATGATCGAGTGCATGGGGTCCTACTCCTGTTCCGCGGAGCCCAGTCGCGGCGCAAGCTCGCGATTGAGGCGGTAGAGGGCGCGCGTGTGGATCTGGCTCACGCGCGACTCGGTCACGCCGAGCACATCCGCGATCTCGCGCAGACGCAGCTCCTCGGCGTAGTACAGCGTGATGACGGTGCGCTCCTGCGAGGAGAGCTCACCGATGGCGCGCACGAGCAGCGCCTTGGTCTCTTCCCACTCGGCGCTCGCCTGCGGGTCCGAAGTTCCCGGATCGGACAGGCGCGCGAAGAGCGCATCCGAGACATCGGAGTCGAGCGAGGCGTGTCCGGCTGACTTCGCCGCCAGCAGGATCTCGTCGACTTCGTCGAGCGAGACGCCGAGCTCCTTGGCGATGTCCTCGGGCGTGGGCGCGAAGCCCGTGCGACGGGAAAGCTCGCTGACGGCGCGGTCGAGCTCGCGCACCTTCTCGCGGCGTCCGCGCGGCAGGAAGTCCGCGCGCCGCAGCTCGTCGAGGATCGCACCGCGGATCTTGGAGTAGGCGTAGGTCGAGAACCTCAGCCCGCGACCGGGCTCAAAGGAGTCTGCTGCGCTGACGAGGCCCACCATGCCCCAGCCGTGGAGGTCGTCTCGCTCGAGACCCCCGGGGAGATCGAGGGCCATGCGACCCGCGAGGTGCTTGACGAGCGGCACATGATCGAGGATCAGCTTGTCGCGATCCAACGCGACCGCCGCATACGGATTCGTCGCGGTGTCGCTCATCGGCTGGCTTCCTCAGGCGCTCGGTTCATGGTCAGGACTTGCGTGCGGTCCGCTCTGGCTCGGGGCCGATCGACGCGACCTGCAGGCGAGCGCACAAGCGCACCACTGCGGTGATCGCGAACCATGTGAGCGCGCCTCGCAGCGAGGCGACCCACACGGGCGTGTCGGTGAGAAGCGAGAGCAGGGCGGCGAGGGCCGCTCCCGCGACCGCGAGGCGTCGCCCGAGGGCGGTCCACGCGGCGGCGAGAGGGTGCGCCGTGATGGGCTTTTCGGTCATGAAAGGCTCCAGTCTTGAGCCCGATTTCCGACCGCGGCGCTGGAAACGCTTTCCATCCCAAGGCCAAGAACGACCCGGCGTGCGAGGCGCTGGACGCACTCGCGCTCGCCGCTGCCCGAGCCTGCGGGACCGCCCGCCAGAGCGAACGGAACGCGACGGCGCGCGGCCTCCGCGATGCGCGGAGCGCGCGGCACCCAGCCCGCCAGTCGCGGCGAGCGCGTCAGGAAGCGCTGGCACACCTGCGCGAGCCGCGCAGCGGAGAGCTCGGCCTCGCGCGCGCCCGACACCTGATTGAGCACCAGCTCCGGCGTCGGCAGGTCGAGCCCGCGCGCGCCACTCTCGGCGACGAGCGCCTTGACCAGGCCATAGGCATCGGCCGCTGCGCTCGGATCGGGCGTGGTGACGACGAGCACCATGCGCGCGAGCGCACCGAACGCGAGCACATCGGGTCCGATCCCAGCGGCGCTGTCCCCCACCACGACGTCGTAGCCGGTGGAGACCTGGGCGAGTTGCTCGAGCAGACGAGCGCGCATGTCGGGCGAGAGCTGGGCCATCGCGGCGCTGCCATTGCTGCCGACGAGCACATCGATGCCGCCCTGACCCGGCACGATGCAGTCACTGAGCGCGCACTCGTCCGCGAGGGCCTGTTCGATCGTGTGCAGCGGCTCGATTCCGAGCAACACATGCAGGTTGGCGAGTCCGAGGTCGAGATCGCACAGCAGCGTGCGCAGTCCCTGTGCGCGCAGTTGAACGGCGAGGCTCGCGGCCAGCGTCGTCTTTCCGACGCCGCCCTTGCCGCCGGTCACGAGCACCAAGGGCGCGTGCAACATGGGCTGCGCGCTCACGCGATCCTCCCGCGCAAGAACAGGTCCGCGACATGCTTGGGCTCGGCGCGGTGGAGGTGCGCGGCCACATCCTGACCATCGCACAGGAACGCCAGACGCGCTCGCGCAGCGGCCGCGCACTCGAGCACGGGTGAGGGAGCGCGCGTCTCGTCGAGCTTCGTGAGCACCCACGCACTGGGGTTGGTGGCCGCGAACGACTCGCGCGCGGCCTCGATCGCCTCGCGGCTCGAGGTGGCCTGCAGCACGAGGTAGGTCTCGAGCGAGCCACCGACGGCGGCGAGGCTCTCGCCGAGCGCCGCCAACGCGGCGCTGTCGCGCGGCGAGACGCCGGCCGTGTCGACCAGCACGCATTCGGGGGATCCGAAGCTCGCCACGGCGCGCTGCAGCTCTGCGCCATCGCCCGCCATGGCGACATCGGTCAGAATCGCGGAAGCGAGCGCGCGTAGCTGCTCGACGGCACCGGGGCGGTGCGTGTCCATCGAGACGATGCCGACGCGACGACCCGAGCGCACGAGCCGCGCGGCGAGCTTGGCGAGCGTGGTGGTCTTGCCGACGCCCGTCGGTCCGACGAAGGCGATCACGCAGGGCTGGACGAGCACGCCGGGCGCGCGGCGCTGAATCCGCGGGCTCGGAGCGATCTCGACGCTGCTCGCGAGCGCTTCGGCGGCTGCGTCGAGGGCAAACGGACCGCGCGCTCCAGAGCGTGCGACCGCATCGAGCGTGAGCGCCACACAGCCTTCCGACGCGCCGCTGCGACGCAGCACGCGCTCGACATCGTCGCAGCCCCGCTCGCGCGCAGGCACGGGCTGCGGCACGCTCTGCGCGAGCTTCGCGGCCGCGAGAGCGCGCGTGGGATCGGCGACAGCGACGGTGACGCCGCCGTCGGGCATGGTCTCGCGCGAGAGCACCAGCGCATCGGCGCCGTACTGGCGCTGCGCGCGCTCGAGCGCGTCCTTCAGGTCACGGCCACGGATTCGGTGGATCTGCATGCTTCACTCCTCCAGGCGCACGACCGAGACGGTCTGCACGCTGCGGGCGGGGACGACTTCCTGATAGCTCAGCACCGAGACCTTGGGCAGCGACGCGCGCACGAGCTCGCCCAGGAAGCGGCGGACATTCGAGCGCGCGAGCAGCACGACATCCGCTCCGCCTCGAGTGGCGCTCGCCACTTGCTCGGCGATCTTCTCGACGAGCCGCTGCAGGTAAGCGGGGTTCACGCCCGGCGCTTCGGGATCGGCCGCAGCCGTGCCGACGGCAGCGGCGAGGCGCGTCTCGATGCGCGGATCGAGCGTCACGGCTCGAACCGTGCCGCTGCGGTCTGCATGGGCTTCACACAGCGCGCGGCCGAGGCGCTGGCGCGCGATCTCGGCGAGCGTGTCGGGATCCTTGGTGCGACTGATGTTGTCGGCGATCACTTCCAGAATCAGCGGTATGTTGCGCACGGACACCGACTCGCGCAGCAGGTTGCGCAGCACGGCCTGCACTTCGCCGAAGCCGATCTTGGCGGGGATGAGCTCCTCCACCACCGCGGGCGTGACTTTCTTGGCATTCTCGACGAGCTCCTTGACGTCGTCGCGCGTGAGAATGTCGCCGAGCGAAGTGCGCAGGATCTCGGAGAGGTGCGTCACGAGCACGCTCACCGGGTCGATCACCGTGTAGCCGAGCAGCTCGGCCTCGTCCTTCGCGCCGTCCGAGATCCACAGCGCAGGCAGGCCGAAGGCCGGGTCCTTGGTCGGAGTTCCGGCGATCTTGCCGGCCACCGCGCCCGAGTCCATCGCCATGTGCTGGCCCGGCTCGATCTCGCCGCGCGCCACTTCCTGCCCGCCGATGAGAATGCGGTACGCGTTCGGCGCGAGCTTGATGTTGTCCTTGATGCGCACCGGCGGCAGCACGACGCCCTCGCGCGAGGCAAAGCGACGGCGCAGCTGCGAGATGTGATCGAGAATCCCCTGCCCGCGCGGATCCTGCACCAGCGGGATCAGTCGGTAGCCGATCTCGAGCGCGACGCGATCCACTCTGAGCAGCTCGAGCGCGGCCTCGTTCTCCTTTTCCGCGGGCGTCGCCTTCTCCGCGGCCTTGGCAACGCTCGTGGCGCTGGCGGCCGCTTCCGCGGCCCGCTCGGCGGACTCCTGTCCGCGCGTCGCCCGCCAGACGACGAGCAGCACCGACGCGAGGATGAAGAACGGCAGCTTGGGCAGGCCCGGCAGCAGGCCGAGCGCGAAGATCATGCCCGCGGCGATCAGGGTGGCGCGCGGACGGCCGAAGCTCTGTCCGAGCACTTGCGCGCCGAGGCTCGAGTCGTCCGAAGCCTTGGTGACCAGCACGCCCGAAGCGGTCGAGATCAGCAGCGCCGGAATCTGGCTGACGAGGCCATCGCCGATCGTGAGCAGCGAGTAGCGCTCACCCGCGTCGGCGATCGCCATGCCGCCCATCGCGCCGAGCGCGATTCCGCCGACCAAGTTGAGCGCCGTGATGATCAGGCCCGCGATAGCGTCGCCGCGCACGAACTTCGAGGCACCGTCCATGGCGCCGTAGAACTCGGCTTCCATCGCGACCTTCTCGCGGCGCTTGCGCGCGGTGTCGGCGTCGATGAGCCCGCTGTTCAAGTCCGCGTCGATCGCCATCTGCTTGCCGGGCATCGCGTCGAGCACGAAGCGCGCGCTCACTTCGCTGATGCGGCCGGAGCCCTTGGTGATCACCACGAACTGGATGATCACGAGGATCAGGAACACGATGATGCCGACGGTCAGGTTGTCGCCGCAGACATAGTCGCCAAAGGCCTTGATGATCGCGCCGGCGTCACCGCCGGAGAGGATCAGGCGCGTGCTGGCAACATTGAGTCCGAGTCGGAAGAGCGTCGCGAAGAGGAGCAGGGTCGGGAACACCGACAGGTCCGCCGCCGCGCGTGTGTTCATCGTGAGCAGGAGCAGCAGCACGCTGGTCGCGAGGTTGATCGCGAGCAGGATGTCGAGCATCGCCGGCGGAATCGGCGAGATCAGCGTCAGGACGACGCCGAGCACGCCGAGGCCCATGATCCAGTCGGCGTAGCGCTTGAGGAACGCGGCCGTGCCGCGTGCTTGTTCGATAGCGTTCGTTGCCATCAGCTAGCTCCCGCGGTCGCGACCAGGCGACCGCCCTTGAACCCGTAGACATAGGCGAGTACCTCGGCGACCGCCTGGTACAGCTCGAGCGGCACCTCGTCGCCGATCTCGCAGCGCGCGTGCAACGCGCGCGCGAGCGGGACGTCCTCGTAAATCGTGACGCCCGCCTCGCGAGCGACTTCCTTGATGCGCTGGGCGACCTGATCGACGCCCTTGGCGACCACCTTCGGCGCGCCACGCTTGTCGGGAGCCGCGTCGCGGTCGTAGGCGAGCGCCACGGCGTAGTGCGTCGGGTTGGTGACCACCACCGTCGCCCTGGGAACATCGCTCATCATGCGGCGCACCGCCATCTCGCGCTGCAGGCGACGGATGCGCGCCTTGACCTGCGGATCGCCCTCGGAGGAACGCAGCTCTTCCTTCACTTCCTGCTTGGTCATGCGCAGCTCCTTCTCGTGCTGGCGCCGCTGCAGGAAGACATCGAGGATGCCGAGCGCGAGAATCGCGGCGAGTCCCGCGGTCGTGCAGCGCAGCGCCACGGTGCCGATCACCGCGAGCGCGGGACCGAACTCCTGCGACTGCAGCGCGACGACGCGCTCGACCTGCGACCACGCGACCAGCGCGACCGTGACGAGGATCGCCGTGAGCTTCGCGAAGCTCATCGCCGTCCGCGTCAGGCTGCGCATGCTGAAGAACTTCGAGAGGCCGGCGATCGGATTGAGCTTCTCGGGCTTGAGCTCCATGGCCTTGGAGGCGATGCCCAGGCCGATCTGCGCGTAGGCAGCGAGCGCCGTCAGCACGAACATCGGCGCGACGAGCGTGAGCGTGGCCCAGCCGATGCGATTGAGCATCACGCCGAACAAGCCAGCGACGGACTGCGGCGTGAGGTCCTCGTGCGCCATGCTCCCGACCCGCTCGACGAATGTCGCGACCAGAGCGCCGAGCTCCGAGGCGAGCGCGTCGCCGCCAAGCGTGAGCGTCATCAGCCAGCCGAGCAACCCCAACGCGGCGACGAGCTCGGTCGACAGCGGCACCTGCCCCTTGTCGCGCGCTTCCTCGCGACGCCGCGGAGTCGCGTCCTCGGTTTTCTGGTCGTCGTCGGTGTCGTCGAAGAACCCCATGGCTCAGCTCTCCAGCGCGACGAGCGCCGCCTCGAGCCCGTCACCGAGCAGGCCGTAGAGATGCTGCAACCCCGGCGCGACGAGCGGCGCGAAGAGCAGCATCGCACCGAGTCCGACAAGGATGCGCAGCGTAAAACCCATCTCGAGCACATTGACGTGCGGGACGGCGCGCGCGATCAGCGCGATCATGATCGACGAGACGAACAAGAGGAGCAGGATCGGCCCGACGAATGTGATGCCTGCCGCGATCATGTCGCCGACGAGCCGTAGCAGGAGCGCGCCGAAGCCCTCGGGGAGCGACATGACTCCGACCGGCACGCGCTCGAACGAGCCTGCCAGTGCGCGCAGCAGTAGATGGTGCCCGTCGACCGCTAGCAGGCCGAGCAGGAACAGCGCTTCGTAGAACTGGGTCACGAGCGGCGTGCTCATGCCCGAGGCCGGATCGACGACGCTGGCCATGTTGAAGGCCATTTCGCTGCCGATCAGCTCGCCGGCAACGCGCACCGCGAGCATCACGGCCTGCAGAACGAACGCGAGTGCGAGTCCGACGAGGATCTCGCGCATCGCGAGCACGCCGAACTCGAGCGGCGCCTGCGCGAGAGGCAGCGGCACGCCATGAACGGAGAAAAGGACCAGCGCGAGACTCGCGATCAGGCCGATCTTCACGCCGCCGAATGTCAGCTGGGAGCCGAAGAACGGCGTGCCCAGCACGAACGCGCTCGTGCGCACGAGGAAGAGCCCGAAGGCGGCGAGGGTCCCGTCAGCCAGCATGTGCGTCGCTCAGGAAAGCCCGAAGGAATGGAGTTGGCCGAGGATGCGCAGCGTGTAGTCGCGCAGAAGGCCGAGCGCGGGGACGAGCAAGAGCAGCGCGACGCCGAGCACCGCGATCATCTTGGGGATGAGCGAGAGCGTCTGCTCTTGCACGGATGTCAGCGCCTGAAAGACGCTGATGGCGACGCCGATCACGAGGCCGACGAGCAGCATCGGCCCGGCGAGCATCGCCACGGTCACCAGCATTTCGCGCGCGAGCTCCGCGATGCGCAGGTCGAGGTCGTTCATGGCGTTCAGGTGGTGACGAAGGAGGTGACGAGCGACTCGCACAAGAGGTGCCAGCCGTCGACGAGGACGAAGAGCAGGATCTTGAACGGCGTGGAGACCATCACCGGCGGGAGCATGAACATGCCCATCGAGAGCAGCACGCTCGCCACGACGAGGTCGATCACGAGGAACGGCAGAAACAGCAGGAATCCCATCTGGAACGAGGTCTTGAGCTCGCTGGTGACGAAGGCGGGAACGACCACGCGCAGCGGCAGCTGCTCCACATTGCGCGCCGTGTCGTCGAGCTTCGCGAGATCGGCGAACAGCTCGAGCTCGCTCTCGCGCGTGTTCGCGACGAGGAATGTGCGCAGCTCGCCCCACGCATTCTGGCCGGCAGCGTCGATGGCCATCTGGCCCGCGCGATACGGCACCCAGGCCTTTTCGTAGACACGCTCGGCGACCGGCGCCATCACGAATGTCGTCAGGAACAGACTGAGGCCGATGATGACCGGGTTCGGAGGAAGCTCGTTGGTCGACAGCGCGCGCCGCACGAAGCTCATCACGATCACGATGCGCGTGAAGCTCGTGACGGTGATCAGGATCGCGGGGAGCAACGAGAGCACGGTGAGCAGCACCGCGATCTCGACGGCCGTCGACAGGCGGCCCTCGGCGATCGGCGCAGCGCCCGTCGCGAGGCCACCGGTGAGGTCGCGCTGCACATCGAACCCCGCCTCGACGGCGGCCGACACGGGACCGAACACGACAGGGTCGGCGGACTGCGCCTGGACCGCGCCGGCGAGCAGTGCCGGCACGACGAGCGCGAGCAGCCAGCGCACGAACACGGGAACGCGATGGGTCATCCGAGCAGTCCCTCCTGGGACAAGTGCGTGGCGGAAGCGGAGGGTGCAGTGGGCGTGGCCGACGAGCCGCGCAGGCGTTCGAGCACCTTGGAGAAGGCGTGCAGCTCGACCTTGCCCGGCGGCGTCTCGCGCGCGGGCGCGATCACGGCATCGAGCTCCGCGATCTGCGAGAGCTCCTTCTCCCCCACACCGATCAGGAATGTCCGGTCGTAACAACGGACGACGCACAGCTTGTGCTTGCCGCCGAGCGGCAGGACATCCATCACCTGCATCTGGCGCTGGGCCGCGCGCGCGCAGAGCGTGCGTGTCACGAGCTTGCGGAAGGCGAAGCCGAGCAGACCGACGAGGAGCAGCAGACCGCCGCACACCATGAGGTAGCGGGTGAGGTCGGGCCCTTCGGTGCCGCCGAGGGTGGTGTCGGCGACGACGAGCAGGTGAGGTTGGAGCATCGCGAGGGGCCGGAGGGGGGTTGCGCAGTTCCTTCCGGCTCTCGTGTGTCGGAGTTTCCACCCCGCGGCTTGTGTCGTATTTTTCGACACCCTTGGGCGCCAGCTCGGTCTGGATTTCGGACGATCAGGCTGCACCTCAATCGGCGGGGCTCGAAAGGCCGATGGTAAGGCCCTGCGCGGGTATCCCGCCCGCTCTCGCCCCCCGTCCGAACTCGGGGCCTCGCGCCCTCCTCCGCCCGCCGTGCAACGGCTCCACCGCGCTCAGGCCGCCCTCCAACAGATCCCAGTTCTGGCATCCCCCGCCGCCTGCGTGGTGCGGATGCTCGAACTGGTGCTCGATCCATCGAGCTCGCCCCGCGAGGTCGCCAGCCTGGTGCGCACCGATCCGGGCCTCGCGCTGGAGGTGCTCCGCCGTCGCCAGCCAAACGAGCGCAAGCGGCGCTTCGCGCTGCACCTGAACGACGCCCTCGCGAGCCTCGACGCCGCCGGACTGCGCGAACTCGCGCTGCGCCTGCCCATCCGCGGTCGCTTCGAGCTGCTCGACGCCGCGCAGGGCCAAGCCTGCTCGCTCCTCTCGCGCAAGCACGCCGTCGCCTGCGCTTGCGCCGCCGCCGCCTTCGCCCGCGAGTCGCACTACGCCGAGCCCGAGACCGCCTACACCGCCGGTCTGCTCTCCTCCATCGGTTCGCTCGCGCTCTGGCAGTTCGGCGAGCGCGAGCTGCTCGACCTGCTCGCGCGCGCTGGCCGACGGTCGATCGACATGCTCAAGGGCGAGGAACGCGACGTGTTCGGCTTCGACCACGAGCTGCTTGCCACCACGATCGCCAACGCCTGGACCCTGCCCTACGAGCTGCATGACACCCTCGGGGCGCTGCACCTGCCCGCCCAAGACCTCGAACGCCTCGCGCTCGACGGCGTCGATGTGCACCTCGCATCGCTGGTGCGCGCCGGCTTCCACGCCGCGCACGAAGCCGGCTTTCCGCTGCACGAGAGCTTCGATGCCGGAGCACCTCCGGCCGATGTCGTGCGGCTGTTCGACTCCGTCGACCTCGCCAGCGTGCTTGAGCATGTGCGCGAGTCCGAGAGCCGCGCCGCCCTGCTCGCGCGTCCGCGCGCCCGCACGCACGCCGAAGCCTTTCCGATCATGATGGCGGCGCGCGAGGAACTCCAGAACCGTCTGCTGGAGAAGGAACACCTGCTGCGCGCGGGAGACTCCGTCTTTCATGTGCTGCAATACAGCTTCGAGCGCCTCGGCGAAGGCGACCCGCTGCCGGGCGTGATGCTGCGCGCCATGGAACGCATGGACTTCCGCCGCATCACATGCCTCGAGTTCGACGCACGCGCGGGCCGCATCGATGTGCGCTCTTCGTACGCCGTCGCGGGCGAGGCGCGCACGCCGGAAGGTCGCTGGGCGCCGTGCACCGCCGAGCGCGCGAGCTTCGAGCGCGCCGCGCGCATCGACCGCGAGTCGCACGAGCCGCTGCACCAGCTCGCGCTCGACCTGTGCGATGTCCACTCGGCCGTGATCGCTCCGCTGCGCGAGCTCGATCCGCAGCGCCGCCTGATCCTCGTCGCTGACCGCGGCCGCGCGGGTCGCGCTCCCGTGCCCGGAGAAGAGGACGCTCTGGGGACCATCGCCGATCAGGCGGGCTTGCTCGTGAAGTTCCACCGCATGGAACGCGAGAACGCGGCGCTCGCCACGCAAGATCCACTCACCGGCGCCGCCACGCGCCGGCGCCTGATGGAGCGCCTCGAGTTTCTCGCGAGCCAGAGCCAGCGCACCGGCTTGCCGTTCTCGCTGCTGATCATGGACCTCGATCACTTCAAGCGCTTCAACGACACGATGGGGCACCAGACCGGCGACGAACTGCTGCAGGATCTCGTGCGCATCCTGCAGGCCAATGTCAGCAAGGGCGATCTCGTCGCGCGCTACGGCGGCGAGGAGTTCGTCGTCCTGCTGCCCAACTGCACCATCGAGCGCTCGCTCGAGCTCGGTGAGACGCTGCGCGCGCTGGTGCACGATCACGGCACGAGCCGGCTCGAGCGCTACCACGGCCTGCAAATCTCGATCTCGATGGGTGCGGCCCAGTGGCGCAGCGGCGAGAGCGTGGCGGCGTTGATCGGTCGCGCGGATGCGGCGCTCTACGAGGCCAAGCACGCCGGGCGCAATCAGGTCTTGCGCGCGGCCTGAGGGCACCCCTCGCGCGGCCCGCGGCTAGCCCGAGTGGTCGCAGCCCGCTGCGGACCGATCCGGCTCGGCCTGCGAGGAGAGCGCGCGCTTCGCCCGCTCCGCGCGTTCCACGCGATGTGCCGTGGCGTGCAGCTCGCGCTCGACAGCGGAGCACAGCAGGGCGAGACGCTGCTGCAGTGTGGCTCGCGCATGCGCGTCGCCCGCGAAGGGCGACGCGCTCCAACGCTCGAAGGCGAACACCGCACGGCTCGTCGCGACATCGATGGCCTCGTGACGCGCGCGCGGATCCGCCACGCGTTCGAGCGCGAGCGCGAGCGCCTGTTCGAGCTCGACTTGCGGATCCATGTGCGGCACGCTCACGCTCCGGGACGCGACGCCTCGACGCTCTGCCACGCTTCCTGCAAGCGTGCGAGGACCTTGCGCGCCTCGGCGACGGGGAGCGCCGACTCGGTGCGCTGCGCCTCGCGCAGGCGATCCTCGACGAACAAGTACAGCTGCTCGAGGTTGTCGGCCACGCCGGGCGCGGCTTCCTTCTGCAGCGCACAGCGCAGCTCGGCCACGATCGCGTCGCTGCGCGCGAGCAAGCCAGCCCAGCGCGACCCGGGGCCACCGGGTGTCTCGCTGGCGGAGAGATCGAGGAAGCGCACGGCGCCCGCATACAAGAGGCGCACGATCTTGATCGGCGGGGCGTTCTCGAAGGCGGCTTCGCGGTACGCGCCGGCGGCAGAGCGGGAATCCATGGTGCGGGAACTCGTGGAGATCAGCGGTTGAGGTAGGCGGACTGGCTCTGGAGCTGGGCCATCAGGCTCTCGAGCGAGGCGAAGCGGCGCGTGAGCTGCTCCTGCAGGCGATCGATGCGCAGCTCGCGCTGCTCGATGCGCTCGTTGATGCCCTTGATGTTCGCGTTGAGCGTCTCGACGCGCGCATCGAACACGCCCTTGTAGAAGTTGCCCGACTGGTCGCCATAGCTCTTGACGACCTTGTCGAGCTCGCGCGCGAGATCGTCACCGAGGCCGGTGTCCGGTGTCATGTCGAAGTAGTAGCGCGGCGTACCGATGGTGGCGCCCATGTTGTCGAAGCCGTCGGTGTCCGCGAACAGGTCGGCGAACTTGGCGAGGTCCGCGTCCATCTTCGCGTCCATGACCTTGTCGTTGATCTTGAGCGAGCCGTCCGACTGGGACTCGACGCCGACCAGACGCAGGGTGCCGTAGCCGGAGGTGTCCGCAGCGGCCTGAGCCGCCGATTGCCCGAAGAGCACGCCCGAGAGCGTGCGCTGGATCGTCTTGAGCGCCGTCTCGCCAAACAGCGCTCCCCCAGGGCCCTTCTCGAGGTCGTACTTGTTCTGGTCGCGCACGAACTTGGCGACTTCGTTGTAGGCGTCGACAAACTCCTTCACCTTGCCCTTCACCGCGGCCTTGTCGGCCTCGACGGTGAACTGCACGGTCTTCGCAGGATCCGCGTCGAGCAGCGAGATCGAGACGCCCGTGATCACATCGTCGAAGTCGTTGTCGGTGCGCTCGACGGTCAAGCCGTCGATCACGGCGATCGCGTTGCTCCCGACACTGATGTTGTTGGAGCTCTGCGCCACGCCCTGCGCGTTGGGCGGCGCCGCGTTGATCGAGAGGTTGGTGACTGTCGTGGCGAGCGAGCCGATGCGATAGTCCTTGCCCGTCTGCTTGGCCGTGAGCACGAGCTGCCAGCTCGGAGCCGCGCTCGTGCCCGCGTTGACGACCGTGGCCGCGACCTTGTCTGTCGCGACCGTGTTGATCTTCGACGCGATGTCGTTGAGGGACGATGTCGCCGCATCCATCGTCGCGGTGTAGGTCTGGCCGTCGTAGGTGAACGAGACCGTCTGCCCGTCGACCGTGCCGAGGTCCGTCTCGGGATCGCTCACCCCGTTGAAGGCCCAGCGGTCCGTCGTCGCGACTTGCTGCACGACGAGGGAGTGCGAGGCCGCCACGGCAGAGCCGCTCGCCGAGATCGTGGCCAGACCCTCTTCGCTCTGGCTCACCTTGAAGGCGAGGAACCCCGCGAGCGAGCCGAGCGCGTTGGCCTTGGTGCGCAGCGCATCGACCTTGCCACGGAAGGTGTTGAGCAGGTTGATCTTGTCCTGCTGGCCCTTCTTCTTCGACTCCATCTGCTGGATGGGTACGCGCTCGACGGCGAGCAGTGCGTCGATGATCGCGCGCGTGTCGAGGCCGCTTCCGAGGCCGCCAATGCTGATCGGGGGTGTCATGCGCTTGCTCCGTCGGCCCCGGATGGGGCACGCTCGGTTATCGGCGCGAGCGCGAAAGCGCGTTAACGCGTTCCACGCAGGCCTTTCAGGTCGGAAAGATTTTCGGCCCCGATCGATGCAACCGGCGCGACCCCCCGTGCCGGGGAGCCGCGCCGCCCTCTTCGTCCACAGGACGATTCCGTTGCTAGGCCTAGACCAGCAGGCGCAGCGCGAGCTGCGGCTGGACATTGGCTTGCGACAGTACGCTGATGGCAGCTTGCTGCAAGATCGAGTTGCGCGTCAGGTCGCTCGTCTCCGTGGCGACATCGACGTCGCGGATGCGGCTCTCGGCGGCCGAGAGGTTCTCGCGCGTGTTCAGGATCGACGAGATCGCGCTCGTCATGCGGTTCATCTGCGCGCCCAGCGTGCCGCGGGCGGCGGTCACCGAGTCGACGGCGGTATCGATGGCCGAAAGCGCCGTCGACGCGTTCGCGGAGCTCGTCACCGACAGCGAGCCCAGCGAGAGGCCCGTGGCCGTCGTGTCGGAGAGCGAGAGCCCGATCGTCTGGCCCGAGTCGATGCCGACCTGGATGTTGAGGCTCGTGGTCGAGCCGTCGAGCAGGTTGACGCCGTTGAATGTCGTCTGTGCGGCGACACGGTCGATCTCCGTGACCAGCGCCTGGAACTCGGTGTCGAGCGTGGCGCGATCGGCGGTGGTCAGTGTGCCGTTGGAAGCCTGCACCGCAAGCTCGCGCATGCGCGTCAGGTTGTTGCTGACCTCCTGCAGAGCGCCTTCGGCGGTCTGCGCCAGCGAGACGCCGTCCTGCGCGTTGCGGCTCGCGACGGTGAGGCTGCGGATCTGACCGCGCATGCGCTCGGAGATGCCGAGGCCGGCGGCGTCGTCGGCAGCGGTGGCGATGCGAAGACCCGACGAGAGACGGGCGAAGTTGCCCTGTAGGCGGCTGCTGACGGCGCCGAGGTTGCGCTGGCTGGTGAGCGCGGCGACATTGGTGTTGACTCGAAGACCCATGTGACTGGTTTCCTTTGGGGGTTGGCGGTCCGTGGTGATGAGGAGACATCGCACCGCTCCGACCGGAGACAGCCCTTCCCTTAGGAACCGCGAGCTCTCGCTGGCACGGGGAAACCTCGCGGGATGGGCAGCGCTCCGGAGGCCCGATGGCGTCCGGGACCCCGCCGCAGCTTCGACCCCCTCCCCACCCATGGGGGCGAAGCGCGAAACCGTGGCGTGGTGCCGCTCGTCATCCCGCGCGCCCGCACTCTCGTGCGCACTGCGGCATGCCTCGCGGCAGGCGTTCCTTCGGAAGCGTCGTTTCGCGCTCGACAGGAAATCCCATTTCCAGGGGCAGGCCCGCTCGCGGGGCGCGAAAAAATGGCGCGGGCACCGCGCCGCGCGAGCGCGGTGCGGTGCCCTTCGAGCCGTCCTTCCTGGCCCCCTCAGCTACGAATAGCCAGGGTTTCGGGCTGGGACCGGTTCCCGCCGGGGGGGAGCGCGAGAAGCGCGGGAACCCTTCCTTGTCTCGTCCTGCTCGGGATCAACGGAGCAGCGACAGCGCGAGCTGCGGCTGCACGTTGGCCTGCGACAGGACGCTCACGGCGGCCTGCTGCAGGATCGAGTTGCGAGTCAGGTCGGCGGTCTCGATCGCAACGTCCACATCACGGATGCGGCTCTCGGCGGCCGAGAGGTTCTCGCGCGTGTTGAGGATCGAGGAGATCGCGCTCGTCAGACGGTTCTGCGACGCGCCGAGCGTGCCGCGGGCCGTCGTGACGCTGTCGATCGCCGAGTCGATCGTCGCAAGGGCGCTCGCGGCGTTGGCGGCCGTCGTGACGTCCGCGGCGCCGATCGACAGACCCGTCGAGGTCGTGTCCGCGAGGCTCAGGCCGATCGTCTCGCCCGAGTCCGTGCCGACCTGGATGCTGAGCGAGGTCGTCGAGCCGTCGAGCAGGTTCACGCCGTTGAACGTGGTCTGGCTCGAGACGCGATCGATCTCGGTGACGAGCGCCTGGAACTCGGTATCGAGCGTGGCGCGGTCGGCCGTGGTCAGAGTGCCGTTGGAAGCCTGAACAGCCAGCTCGCGCATGCGGGTCAGGTTGTTGCTGACTTCCTGTAGCGCGCCTTCCGCGGTCTGCACGAGCGAAACGCCGTCTTGCGCGTTGCGGCTCGCGACCGTGAAGGAGCGCACCTGAGCGCGCATGCGCTCGCTGATGCCGAGGCCCGCGGCGTCGTCAGCGGCAGTCGCGATGCGCATGCCGGACGACAGGCGGGCGAAGTTGCCCTGGAGCCGACCAGTGACGGCCCCGAGGTTGCGCTGGCTGGTGAGCGCAGCGACGTTGGTATTGACACGAAGTCCCATGATATTTCGATTCCTGTTGGAAAGAGGGTTGTGACGCAGTGGCAGTCAAAAGCCCGAGCGACTGGCTCCTCGATTTCACTTCCGCTGCGTCGCCCCCGCCGCCTGCGAACGCTCGCCTGCGGTCAGAGGCCGGAAGTGACCGGCGCCCGGGTGTTCTCGTTGGAACGCGCTGCCGGCCGAGACCCTCATCTGGGGTTCGCGCAGGCGGCGCGCGGTGCTCGTCGTGCGGCTTGCGCCGCGCGGAATCAGCCTTGCAGCAGCGAGAGCGCGAGCTGCGGCTGCGTGTTGGCCTGCGCGAGGACGCTCACGGCGGCCTGCTGCAGGATCGAGTTGCGCGTCAGGTCCGCGGTCTCGATCGCCACATCGACATCGCGGATGCGGCTCTCGGCGGCCGAGAGGTTCTCGCGCGTGTTGAGGATCGAGGAGATCGCGCTCGTCAGGCGGTTCTGCGCGGCGCCGAGAGCGCCGCGAGTCGTCGTGACGTTGTCGATCGCCGAATCGATCGCGGTCAGCGCGGTGGCGGCGCCTGCGGCCGTCGCCACGTCCTCGCCGGCGATGCTGAGCGCCGTGGCGGTCATGTCGGCCAGACTGACCGTGATCGTCTCGCCGGAGTTGTTGCCGACCTGCACGCTGAGCGTGGTCGTCGTGCCGTCGAGCAAGTTCACGCCGTTGAAGGTGGTCTGGCTCGAGACGCGGTCGATCTCGGTGATCAGCGCCTGGAACTCGGTGTCGATCGTGGCGCGGTCCTGCGTGGTGAGGGTGCCGTTGGAGGCCTGAATCGCCAGCTCACGCATGCGCGTCAGGTTGTTGTTGACTTCCTGCAGCGCGCCTTCGGCGGTCTGCGCGAGCGAGACGCCGTCCTGCGCGTTGCGGCTGGCGACATTGAGCGAGCGCACCTGAGCGCGCATGCGCTCGGAGATGCCCAGGCCAGCGGCATCGTCGGCGGCCGTCGCGATGCGCATGCCGCTCGAGAGCCGACCGAAGTTGCCGGAGAGACGCTGGCTGACGCCAGCTAGGTTGCGTTGAGCCGTCAGGGCGGCGATGTTGGTATTGACACGAAGTCCCATTGCAGTTTCCTTTTGTAGCTGGGGTTACGGAACCACCTCCGCGGCTGGACACACCGCGGAGGAGTGCGGGAGAGGACCGATCGCGCGAGCTTTGGGTGAGCGCGCGGCGCGAGCTGCGCTCGCGTGCAAAGGCACGCTCGTCGCGCGAGGCGGAGCGGAGGGGAAGCGTCTTTGCGCGCGGCGCGCGATGGGGCGCGCTCGCGGAGCTGCTCGTTCGGTCAGAACTACTGAAAAGAGCTTTGGGGGGGACGGGGAGGGCCAACGAGGCCCTCCCCCACAGCGACCGGCACAGGGGCCGGATCGTCTTGAATCAACGGCCTTGGAGGAGGCTGAGCGCGAGCTGCGGCTGCACATTCGCCTGCGCGAGCATGGCGACCGCGGCTTGCTGCATGATCGTGTTGCGGGTGAGGTCCGCGGTTTCGGTCGCGATATCGACATCGCGGATGCGCGACTCGGCGGCGGCGAGGTTTTCCGAGGCGTTCGCAATCGACGAGATCGCGGACTGCAGGCGGTTCTGGGCCGAGCCGAGCGCGCCGCGAGCGGTCGTGACCAGGTCGACGGCAGCATCGATCACCGCGAGCGCGGCCGAGGCACCCGAGGGCGTGCCGACCGTCAGACCCGAGAGGCTGAGCGCGGTGGCGGTCGCGTCCTGCAGCGAAACCGTGATCACCTCGCTCGAGTTGATGCCGGCCTGCAGGTCGAGCGAAGTCGTCGTGCCATCGATCAGCTGCACGCCGTTGAATGTCGAGGTGGTCGAGATGCGATCGATCTCGTTGATCAGCTCCTGGTACTCGGTGTCGAGCGTCGCGCGGTCCGCGTTCGAGAGCGTGCCGTTCGCGGCCTGAATCGACAGCTCGCGCATGCGGTTCAGGATGCTGTTGACTTCGTTGAGCGCGCCTTCCGCGGTCTGGACGAGCGAGATGCCGTCCTGAGCGTTGCGCTGCGCCGCGCCGTAGCTGCGGATCTGGGAGCGCATGCGCTCGCTGATGCCGAGGCCGGCGGCGTCGTCCGACGCGGTCGAGATGCGCAAGCCGCTCGAGAGGCGCTTGAAGTTGCCCATCAGGCGCGTGCTGACGGAACCGAGGTTCCGCTGTGCATTCATCGAGGCGATGTTCGTGTTGACTCGGAGGCCCATGTTTCCTGTTTCCTGTGCTGAGGGTTGTTGGGGTCGCTGTGTGTTCCGTGCCCGTGCGGTCCAATCCCGCTGGCGAGCACGGAGCGGTTCTCGGAGGAGCAGGCGATCCCTGAAGCGCTCGGGGAGAAATTCCTCTCACTGGGTGCGCGCACTCGCGCGCGGCGGCCTGTTCAATAGGAGTCAGCCCATGGCGAGCGAGAGCGGCAGCAGCTGGAAGAAATTGCGTGTCCACGCCGCGCGTGCCGCGGCTTCGTCGAGCTCGTCCGTGCTCATCGTGGCTCCGCCGGGCACGCCCTCGCTCGAGCTCGCCCGAGAGATCCACGCGCTCTCGCCGCGCGCGGCCGCACCGTTCGTGCATGTCGATGCGCGGCGCGAACGGGGCGCCAATCCGAGCACGGCGCTCGTCGAGGCGCGTGGCGGGACGCTCTTGCTCGAGCGCGTCGAGTACTGTGACGACGCCGCTCAGGCTGCCTTCGCACACGCGCTGCTCGCGCGCCCTGCGGCGCGCGTGATCGCCACGCTGCCCACGCCGCCGGAGCGGCTGCGCAAGGCGCTGCGCGAGGAGCTGCTCTACCGGCTCAACGGACTCGCGCTCTCGATCCCGCCCCTGCGCGAGCGGCCGCAGGAGGCGCTCGAGCTCGCGCTCGAAGTGCTGGCGAAGGAACTTCCACACGCGCGCCTCGGCGCCTGTGCGCAACGGCACATCCTCGCGCACGACTGGCCCGGCAACGAACACGAGGTCGTGTGGCTCGTGGGGCGCGCGGCGCTCGTGTGCGACTCGGACACGCTTCTGGCGCACCACCTGCTCTCACGACCGGAGCGCGACGAGCCCGCGGGGAGCGCGCTCACGGTAGAGGCTCGCTCCCTGCGCGAAGTCGAGGAGCTGTTGATCCGCCGGGTGCTCGAGGAGCAGGGCGGCAACCGCAGCCAAGCCGCTCGCGTGCTCGGGCTGCACCGCGCCACCTTGCACCTCAAGCTGCGCGCCTACGGCATCGTCTCGCGCGCAGACTGAGCGGGGCAGGGCAGAGGGCGGGACGGCCTTCCCTGATTCAGGAAGAACCTGCCGGGGTAGCCATTCCTCGCTTCAAGGAAAAATCGTCCACGGTCGAACTCTCTGGACGACATGGCCTCCGACCCGCTCGTCCCCACGACCGGCAAGCTGCACGCTCAGCTCGCCACCGGCACGCCTCCGCCGGAGACCGACGAGGATCTGTTCAACTTCGTCGAGGTCCGTCAATCCGCTGCGCCCCAGCCGGCCCTGCCCAAGAACGAGCCCGCCGCCGTGGTGCCGAGCACGCTCGCCCATGTCGATGCGCCCTCCGCGCCGACCCCGGGCGCAGCGCCGCCCGCCCCGCAGGCCGCTCCCGCACCGAGCGCCGAGCACGCGCGCTTCTCGATGTCCCCGCTCGCCACGGCGCTCTTCGCCGCCGTGCTCGTCGCCAATGTGGCCCTGATGGCCTTCGCGTGGAACTCGGTCAACGCGACCCGTGACCTCGTCCTCGATGTCGCTCACGATGTGCGAGAAGCCAGCACGGACCTGCGCAACGAGTCCAATCAGCGCAGCGCCGCTGCCGCGCGCGCCTCCGAGCCGGCCTTCGGCGCCCTGCCCGAGGGCTTCCGCACGCTCGAGCTCGCGCGGGAACGCGTCGCGCAGGGCGAGCACATCCGCGCCCGTCGCATGCTCCACGGCCTGCTCGCTGTGATCGACCGCGTCGAGCAGCCCGCGCGCGAGGAAATCGAGGCTCGCGCAGGCTTCCTGATCGCCGACAGCTACCGGCTCGAAGCCGACGCCCTCGCGCGCAACACGGAGCAGGGCCGGTGAAGCTCGCCCTCGCCGCACTGCTGCTCGTCGCGCCCCAGACGCGCGAACTGCGCCACGAGCTCTCGGCCGTCGAACGCGACGGCGAACGCTTGTGCACGATCCACGCGGACAACGCGCTGCTCCACGAGCTCATGGGCGATCTTGCTCGCGAAGCCGACCTCGATCTGCAAGGACTCGACGCGAGCACGAGCCGCACGCTCGTCAGCGTCGACCTGCGCGATCGCCCGCTGCGCCAAGCCGTGCGCTTCATCGCTGGGTCCGTCGGCCTCGAGGCCGAAGTGCGCGGCGGTGTGCTCATGCTCCGGCCGAACCTCGACGGCACGGTGGATGCCGACGCGCACTACCAAGCGTCGCTCGCGGTTTCCGTCGCGACGCTGCGCGACTTCGCGGACCACGAGCTCGCTCCCCAAGCGCTGCGCGATCAGGCCATCATCGAGGAGCGGCGCGGGAACTTCTTTGCCGCACGCGCGCGCTACGACGAGCTGGTCGGGCGCTACTCCGACTCCACGCTCGCCAACGACGCGCTGTTCGCTGCCGGCAACCTGCTCTTGCGCGAAGAGGCATGGCAGGATGCCGCGGATCGCTTCTCCGAGCTTTTGCGCAGCGAGCGCGAGCACGGACTCGAGATCCCCGCGCGCCTCGAACTCGCCTGGTGCGTCGTGCGCCTCGGCCAGCACGAGCGCGCGCTGTACATGATCGACGCCATCGATGCGCTCGACAGCGCAGCGTCGCGGCACGAGGAACTGCGGCGCAAGCAAGTGCGCGTGCGCGCACTCGCCGGCATCGGCCAAGGCGAGAAGGCGCTCACGCTGCTCGACGAGATCGACACGCAGCTCGCAGGTCCCGCGGACCGTCGCGAGTCGCTCGAGCTGCGCGCGCTCGCCTGCACGGCCGCCGGACAACACGGCAACGCCGCTCGCGCGTGGCTCGCCCTCTCGCAGCTCTGCGAGGGGCCGCGCAGGGACGCGGCCTTGCTCGCCGCAGCGACCGCCGCGCTCGACACGAACGACGAAGTCGGCGCCCTGTTCGCGGCCGAGGCCGCGCGCAAGGACGGCGTCCTTCTCGATGATGTCGTGCGCGCTGCGCGCGCGGCGCTCGGGCTCGACGCGCACGCCGCTGCCGCCGAGTCGAAGGCGCTCGAGCGCGCCGAGCGACTGTGCGACGGCGGCTCGTTCGCGGAATCGCTCAAGCTGCTGCGCGAAATCGCCGCGCAACTCGGCACATTCGAGGAGGCGCTGCGCGCACGCTTCGCGCGTTGCCACGCCCGCGCCCTCTCGCAGGAAGTCGGCGTCGACGCCGCACTCACGCATCTGCGCGAGCACCTGGACTCGATCCGGTCGCCCGAGCTGCGCCGCGAACTCTACTTGCTCACCGGCGAGCTGCTCGAAGGCGTGGGTCGCATCGAGGAGGCCATCGAGGCCTATCGGGGGCGAATCTGATGTTGAAGTTCAACTACGCGCTCAACCTCGGCCTGGCCACGCTGCTCGTGGTCCCGGCCGTGACACTCGGCTCCGGCGGCGAGGACTCGCTCGAGGCCACGCTGCAGCGCACGCTCAAGGCGCTCGACCAGCTGGCCGCGGTCGAGCAGCGCCTGCAGAGCGGCGATGCAACGGCGATCCCGACCGTGATCGCCGCCACGGAGGCTGCGCTGCCCACGCCCGCCGGAAAGCCCGGCGCGCGCGATGCACTGCTCGACACGCTGCGCAATGACATCGCGCGCCTGCAGGGCGATGCGGAGCGCCTCGAGAACGCCGAACTGGCCGACAGACTGCCGGCCGCAACCGCGCCGACCGGCCCGCCCAGCGCGGTGACGAACGACGCTCCCGCGACGACGGGCCTCGACGATGCGCTGCGTGCGCGTCTGGCGGTCAGCACGGTCGCCAGCGCACCCCGCGAGCAGGACACGACCGCTCCGACGCCGACGAGTGGCGCAGCTCGCTCCTTCGAGCAGGCGGGCTACTACGCCGACGCGCTGCACCTCGGCCGCGCCTGCTACCGCCAGGGCCGCTACGCCGAAGCTCTCGCAACATTCGAGCTGCGGCTCGACGACATCGAGTGCTCGTACTGGCGCGCGCGCACGCTCGAGAAGCTCGGACGAGATACCGACGCCATCGCCGGCTTCGGAGCCGTGCTCGCGCGCAAGGACGCCGGCGCGCTCGCCGAGCGCGCTCGCGAAGACCTCGAATTCCTGCAGTGGCGTGTCGACTTCGAGAAGCGCAGCGCCGGCAAGGAGAAGCGCCCGTGACGCCCGCGAGCCAGCAGCAACTGCCGGAGCTCGACCTCGAGCGCGCGATGCGCGACCTCGAGAGCCTCGGTGCCAGCCTGACCACGAGCTACCGCTCGCTGGAAGAGCGCGCGCGGCGCGTCGAGCAAGAGCTCGCCGTCGCCAACCGCGAGCTCGCGCGCAAGGTCGCCGAGCTCGACGAAGTGAAGGCCGGCCTCGAAGCGGTGCTCGCCGCGCTCCCCACAGGAGTGCTCGTGCGCGACGCCGACGGTCACATCGTGCGCGCCAACGCCGCGGCACTCGTCGTGCTCGGCGTGGACGAGAGCGCGGTTCTCGGTCGCGAGTCGACGGAGTTCGACGGGCGTGACGACGAGTGGATCGAGCACGAAGCGGTGCGCCCCGACGGCTCGCGCCGCGTCGTGGCCTCGCGGCGCTCGGTGGTCGCACGCGACCTGCGCGCCGGCGGCGAACCTGCCGGCACGGTCGAGATCCTCGACGATCGCACGCGCGTGGTCGAGCTCTCCGAGCGCCTCCACGCCATGGACAAGCTCACGGCGATGGGCGACATGGCCAGCGGCATCGCGCACGAACTGCGCAACCCGATGATGGCGGTCAAGGGCTTCGCCGAGATGCTCGCGCCGCGTCTTCCGGAGGGCAGCAACGAGCGCCGCTGGGCCGGCATGATCGTCGAGGGTTCCGCCGAAGCCGAGACGATTCTCGCGAGCATGATGTCGCTCGCGAGCCCCGACAAACTCGCGCTCGACTCGGTCGACGCGCACGAGCTCGCGCGCGCGGCCCTGCGCCTCGCACGCCTCGGCGCCGAGCGCGATGGAGTGTGCCCCGTCGAGCTCACGACCACGGTCGATTGCCCGACTTTCTCCGGCGATCGCATCAAGCTCCGTCAGGCGTTGCGGAACTTGCTCGCCAACGCGATTCAGGCTCAGCCCCGAGGCGGTCGCGTGCACCTCGCGATCGCGCGCGAGGGCGACGAAGTGGTCGCGCGCGTGCAGGATGCCGGCCCTGGCATCTCGCAGAAGCTGGCGCGCCGCGTGTTCGAGCCGTTCTTCACCACGCGCGCCGAAGGCACCGGCCTCGGGCTCGCGCTAGTCCAGCGCATCGCCGTGCTCCACGGCGGTCGCGTCGAGATTTCGTCCCTTCCATCCCCCTTTGGGGGCGCAGAAGTGCGCCTCCATCTTCCCTTCCGCAACTAAAGACATGTCTATCCAGAAGATCCTTGTCGTCGACGATGACAACCTGTCCCGCCAGTTCCTCGTCGAGGCGGTCAAGAGCCTCGGCTTCCAGGTCGCGGTCGCCCGCGACGGCAACGAGGGGTTCGAGCAAGTACGCAATACGAGCCCCGACATCGTGCTGACCGACCTGCGCATGCCGGGTTCGGACGGCCTGCAGCTCGTCGAGCGCCTGAAGAACGAGAAGCCGGGTCTGCCGGTCGTCGTGATCACGGCGCACGGCACGGTCGAGACGGCCGTGCAGGCCATGCGCCGTGGCGCGGTGGACTTCCTCATGAAGCCCTGCACCGCCGACACGCTGCAGCTGGTGCTGCAGCGCATCGAACGCACCTCGAAGCTCGAGCGCGAGAACGAGTACCTGCGCCAAGAAGTGCTCGGCGCGGGCTCGCGCACGATCGCGGAGAGCCCGACCATGCAGGAGACGGTGCACTCGGCGCAGCGCGTCGCGAAGAGCAAGGGCACGGTGCTCGTCACCGGCGAGAGCGGCACCGGCAAGGAGCACATCGCCCAGATGATCCATCAGGAGTCGAACCGCGCAAGCGCGCCGTTCGTGCGCGTCAACTGCGCGGCGCTCTCCGAGAACCTGCTCGAGAGCGAGCTCTTCGGCCACGAAAAGGGCGCCTTCACGGGCGCGATCAAGAGCCGCGAGGGCCGCTTCGAGCTCGCCGACGGCGGCACGCTGCTGCTCGACGAGATCGGCGAGATCTCGCCGGCGCTGCAAGCCAAGCTGCTGCGCGTGCTCGAGGAAGAGGAGTTCGAGCGCGTCGGCGGCACGGCGACGATCAAGGTCGATGTGCGCGTGATCGCGACCACCAACCGCGACCTCGCCGCCGAGGTCAAGGCCGGTCGCTTCCGCGAGGACCTCTACTACCGCCTCCATGTTCTGCCGCTCCACGTCGCGCCGCTGCGCGAGCGCTCCAACGACGTGCTGCCGCTCGCGCGCCACTTCCTTGCGCACTTCGCCCGCGCGCACGGCCTCAACGAGCTCGCGCTCTCGGCGGCCACCGAGCAGAAGCTGCTCCAGTGGCCGTGGCCGGGCAATGTGCGCGAGCTCGAGAATGTGCTGCAGCGCGCGGTCGTGTTGAGCCAGGGCACGATGATCGAGCCCACCGACATCGCCTTCGGCGCCGCCACCGGACCGGTCAGCGTGTTGCCGGGCGGTGCCGCGTCGACCCCGGTCGCGCCGGCGTCGCTCGCCAACCGTCCGCTCGCGGACATCGAGCGTGAGGCGATCCTCGAGACGCTCGCCTCGACCGGCGGCAACAAGACGGAAGCCGCGCGGCGCATGGGCGTGAGCGCACGCACGCTCTCCAACAAGATGAAGCTCTGGCGCCAGCTCGGCCTCGTCGCCTGAGAAGAGACGAAGGAGCATCCCCATGGAAGCCGGAAGCACGGGCAATGTCGACCTCCTGATGCGGCTCATGAACGCCACCGCCGAGCGGTCGCGCGTCATCTCGAGCAACATCGCGAATGTCAACACGCCCGGCTACCGGCGTCAGGTGGTGCAATTCGAAGGCCTGCTGCGCGACGCCCTCGAGTCCGGGAAGGGCGGGCTCGAGGGCGTGCAGCCGGACATCGTCGAGGACACGCTCACCCCCGCGCGTCCCGACGGCAACAACGTCAATCTCGAGCTCGAGCTCAACGCCGAGCGCCAGAACCGCCTCTTGTACGAGACATATGCGGCGATGCTGCAGAGCCACTTCGACTTGATCGACACCTCGATCCAGAGCGGGCGCTAGCCACAGCCCGCGAGGCCTGAACCATGGACGGAGTGAACAACCTCTTCAGCGGAATGCGCATCGCGGCCACCGGCATGTCGGCCGAGCGCGTGCGCATCGACACGGTCGCCAAGAACATCGCCAACGCCACGGTCACCAAGACCCCCGGAGGCACCCCCTACCGCCGCGAGGTGGTCGAGTTCGAGCCCATCCTGCGCCAGCTCGAGGGCGGCGGCACGGAGAACGCCGGAGTGCGCGTGCGGGCCGTCTCCGAGGACACCCAGACCCCCTTCCAGCGGGTCCCCGACCCCTCCCATCCCGATGCTGACACTGCGGGCTGGGTCTCCTACCCGAACGTCAACACGACGCGGGAAATGGCCGATCTGATCACTGCCATGCGTGCCTACGAGGCCAACCTGCAAGCGCAGGACGGTTTCGTGCGCATGGCGGAGCGCGCGCTGCGCCTTCTCCAGTGACCTGAACACGGCTGATCCCGATGATCCAAGGCGTAGGACAAGGCGGACTCGCGAAGGCGGCCATCGAGGCCGCGCTGGCCTCGATGCAGCGAGGCGCGAAGGTCGAGGGCGCCCTGCCGCGCGTGGGCGACAGCCTGCCTGGCGTGGCCGCCCCCACCGCAAGCCCGAGCTTCTCCAGTGCGCTCGCGCAGGGCCTCACTCGCGCCGACGAGACGATCAAGGCCTCCGAGGCCCTGCCTCTGGACCTCCTCTCCGGCAAGGTCGGCGACTTCCACGAGGTCGCGGGTCAGCTCAAGCAGTCGGAGCTGGCCTTCAAGTTCAGCCTCGAGGTGCGCAACAAGCTGATCGATGCGTACCGCGAAACCATGCGGATGAGCGTGTGAGGTAGGACCGGATGAACTTCGAATTCAACAACCTCCTCGACGCCGCCGTGAAGGCCCCCGCGCGCACCAAGCTCGTGGTGGCGCTGTCGCTCGTCGCAGTGCTCGCGGCCTTCGGCATCGGCAGCTGGATCTCGGCGCAGCCGCACTTCGTCAAGCTCTACACGAACCTGTCCGACACCGAGCGCGTCGCCGTCGAAAAGGCCCTCGCCGAAGCGCAAGTGCGCTACCGCGTCAGCGACTTCCCCGGTCCGTTCGTGATCTACGTCGACGAGCCGCAGTTCGACTCGGCGCAGATCGCGGTGGCGCTGTCGGAATCGCTCAAGAGTCGCCCGGACGGCATCGACGCCGGTGCCTCGGGCGCGTCGACCATCTTCCTCTCCGCTGGCGAGCGCGCGCAGAGCATGCAGAAGCGCGAGTGGCAGGAGACCGAGCGGCTGCTCGAGCAGCTCGAGTTCGTCACCGCCGCCACGGTCACCACCTCGATGCCGGACACATCGCCGCTGCGCGCGAAGAAGCCGGTGCAAGTCTCGGTCGCGCTCGCGCTGAAGGGCGCCGCGGAACTGAGCGTGGAGCAGGCCGCCAATGTGGCGAAGCTCGTGCGCTTCCGCTTCGGCGTCCCCGCCGAAAATGTGATCATCACCGACCAATCGGGCCGCACGCTGCACGATCCGAGCGCCGACCAGGACTCGGGCCGCACCGCGCGCGAGTTCCTCGCGCAGGCCGAAGCCTACGAGCGCGAGCTCGCGACGAAGGCCAATCGCCACCTCGAGCAGACCTTCGGCGCGCGCAAGGCGCTGGTCACGGTCACCTCGCAGTGGAACTACGACCAGAGCACGATCGTCGACGAGAAGATCGATCCCGAGACGGTCGCGGTGCAGGTCGACACGAAGGAAACTCAGACGCCGCTCGGCTCCGGCTCGGGTGCAGGTGGGGCGACGGGCGTCGCCGCCAACGCGCCCACGGAGTTCGGCAACGAATCCGCTGCGGTGCCCACGGCCGCCACGGGCTCGTCGGCGTCGTCGGTCTCGAAGACCAAGGACAACAAGACCACCTACGAGACGAGCCGCTTGCGCACGCAGACCGTGCGCACCGTGCCGCGCCTCGAGCGCCTGTACGTCTCGCTCGTGCTCGACGAGAGCCTCGCGGCGCGCAAGGCCGAGATCCAGAAGATCGTCGAGGCCGCCGTCGGATTCGACGCCGAGCGCCAAGACGTGATCGGCGTCACCACGACCGCGTTCGTTGCTCCGGAAGTGGTCGCGGGCGAGCCGTCCGCACAGGGCTCGACGCCCGCTGCGACGCCGGTCGAGGACGAGGGTCCGAGCGCCATGACGCAGCTGCTGATCGAGCGCGGCGTCGAGATCGCGGCCGCAGTCGCGTTCCTCGCGCTGCTCTTCACCAGCCTGCGCGGCAGCCGCAAGGGCACGACGGAAGCCGCGAGCGCGGGTGCAGCAGCGGGCTCTGGCAGCTCCGAACCGAGCATCGACCCCGAGGCGCTCGCCCGCGCGCAGATCGAGGAGCTCGTGCGCACCGACCCGCGCAAGGTCGGCGAAATCCTCTCGCGCTGGGTCGACGAGAAGTCCACCGCCAAGGTCTAGCCCGTGGGTTCCAGCAAGGAAATGAGCGGCGCCCAGAAGGCGGCCGCGTTCCTGATGAGCCTCGACAAGGAGGCTGCGGCGAACGTCATCAAGAACATCGACGAGAAGGTGATCGTCGAGGTGGTCGAGGCGATGGCGCGACTCGAAGCGGACATGGTCGCCGTCGAGGCCGTGCGCGCGCTCGACCGCGAGTTCGTGAAGAGCCTGCGCAAGCCGCGCGCCACGCGCCTGCGCAGCGAAGACGAGCTGCGCACGATGCTCGAACAGACGCTCGGCAAGTCACAGGCCGGCGAGCTGTTCAAGAAGATCCAGCAGCGCCTGCTGCACGAGCGCCCGTTCCTCGCGATCGAGAAGGAGCCCGCGGACCTGATCCTGCGCGCGCTCTCGCACGAGTCCGACGCGGTCGCCGCGCTGGTGCTCGCGCACCTCGACCCGTCGCTCTCCGCCGAGCTGCTCGGCCTGATGGACGGCGAGCGCGCGCTGGCGATGATCCGCCGCATGGCGACGCTGGTCCCGCCGAGCTTCGAGACGCTCGTCGCGATCGCGCAGGACCTGCAGGCCCGCGTGCGCGAAGCCGGAAGCGGCCCCGTCGCGCCGGATACGGGCGCGCGTTTGCGCACGATCGCCGAGGTGCTGAACTACAGCCAGCCCGAGGTCGAGAAGACCGTCCTAGACGGCATCCACCGCGACGACGCCAAGATGGCGACCAACATCCGCGAGTTCATGTTCACGTGGGAGAACCTCGCGGACCTGGACAGCCGCGCGATGCAGAAGGTGCTCGGCTCCGTCGACACGCGCACGCTGGCGATCTCGCTCAAGGGCTCGTCCGCCGCCGTCGAGCAGAACATCATGGCCAACCTGAGCGCGCGCGTTCGCGACATGGTCAAGGACGAGCGCGAGATCGCGGGTGCGATGAGCGTGCGCGACATCCAGGCTTCGCGCGCGGAGATCATGAAGGCCGTCCGCACCCTGATGGAGTCCGGCGAGTTCCGCCCCGCGCGGGGAGGAGAAGACCTTGTCTCGTGAACCGCTGAGACTCGCGCTCCCCAACGCGCCTCGCTCCGTCACGCTGTGCCGCGGCGGAACCGGTTCGTTCTGGGAGAAGCGCGTCGCCCAGGCGCACGCCGAGGGCGAACGCGCGGCGAGCGCTCGCGCTGGTCGCGCACTCGAGCTCGCCGCCGCGCGTCTCGACGCTGCTCGCGAAGAAGCCGAGGCCGCGCTCGCGCGCAACGCCGTGGCGCTCGCCGTGGAAATCGCACGCATGCTGGTGCGCAAGGAACTAGTGGCGGGCACGCACAACATGGAGTCGATGGTGCGCGAAGCGCTCGCCGCCTCGGGCGCCGGTCGTGGCCCGTGCACGGTGCACCTCAATCCGGCCGACATCGCGCAGCTCGAGAGTGTGCGCTTCCGCTCCGGCACCGAGCTCGAGCCCGACGAGGCCGTGGCGCGCGGCGATGTGCATGTCGAGACTCCGCACGGCCTGCTCGTGCGCGAGAACGCCGAGGCGCTGCGCTCGATCCACGAGCGTCTGCTCGGGGAACTCTCGTGAAGCTCGACCTCGAGCGCTGCAAGCGCGCGATCGTCGAAGCGGCAGCGCCTCACTTCCGCGGCCGGATCGAGAATGTCTCCGGCGTGATGGTCGAGGCCACCGGTGTCCCCGCGGCCGTCGGCGAGCTGTGCCGCATTCGCCGCGGCCCGGTCGGGAGTCCCAATGCCTTGGTCGACGCGGAAGTCGTCGGATTCCGGGGCGCGAGCACGCTGCTCATGCCGCACGGCGACATCCTCGGCATCGCCCCGAACCAGCCCGTGATCGCGCTCAAGCGCCCGTTCTGCGTGCCGGTCGGCCGCGAGCTCCTCGGCCGCATGGTCGACGGCTTCGGCACGCCGCTGGACAACGGTCCGCGCATCCCCGAGCTCGAGCTGCGCGGCGTGCGTACGGACTCGCCCGATCCGCTCTCGCGCAAGCCCATCGTCGAGCCGCTGCAGACCGGCGTGCGCGCGATCGACGCCTTCGCCACGCTCGGTCGCGGCCAGCGGCTGGGCATCTTCGCGGGCTCCGGCGTCGGCAAGTCGACCTTGCTGGGCCAGATCACGCGCGGCACCGATGCGCAGGTGATCGTCGTGTGTCTGGTCGGCGAACGCGGCCGCGAAGTGCGCGCCTTCGTCGACGAGGTGCTCGGACCCGAGAACACGCCCAAGTCCGTGATGGTCGTCGCAACCTCCGACCGACCGCCCATCGAGCGCTTCATGGCGCCGTTCGTCGCCGTCACCGTCGCCGAGTGGTTCCGCGACCAAGGCCTCGATGTGCTGCTGGTGATGGACTCGATCACGCGCTTTGCCGCCGCTTCGCGCGAGATCGGTCTGGCAGCCGGCGAGCCGCCGACCGTGCGCGGCTTCCCGCCAAGCTTCTTCGCCACCGTGCCCAAGCTCGTCGAGCGCATGGGTCGCACGCAAAATGGCTCGATCACGGGCTTGCTCACCATCCTGCTCGATGCCGATGACGCGAACGACCCCGTGGCGGACACGCTGCGCGGTCTGCTCGACGGTCACCTCGTGCTGTCGCGCGATCTCGCCCAGCGCGGCCACTACCCCGCCATCGACGTGCTCGCGAGCCTCTCGCGCCTCTTGCCGTCGCTCTCGAACGAGGCCCAGCGCGCCGACGCGAGCGTGGTGCGCGGGCTGCTCGCTGCATGGAAGGAAGGCCGCGACTTGGTCGAGATCGGCGCCTACAAGTCTGGCACCAACGCGCGTCTCGATGCGGCGATCGCGCTGCGACCCGCGGTGGAGCTGCTGCTGCGCCAAGGTACCCACGAGACGACACGGCTCGCGGAGACGCGCGAGCTCGTCGGTCAACTCGCGCAGGCAGCCATCGCGCAGGAGCGACAGGCGAGTGAGAGCCAGACTCGCCCGCTCAAGCCCGGCGGCGCGCGCGGCGCTCCGCAGCGAGGGAAGGAGTAGCCCATGCGCCGCTTCCGCTTCCCGCTCGCGCGCGTGCAACGCTTGCGCGAACTCGGCGAAGAGCTCGCGCGCAGCGAGTTGTTCGCGGCCGAAGCGCGCCTGCACGAGTGCGGTGCGCGTCTCGAAGCGTCGCGCGAAGAGCTGCGCTCCGCCGAGGATGGCATCGCGCGGCTGCAGTCCGAGGGTGCGTTGCGCGCGGGCGAGATCATCGTCGCGCAACGCACGCTGCCGACGCTGCTGACACGCGTCGAGATCCGTCGTTCGGAATTCGCGCAGGCCGCGAGCGCCGTCGATGAGCGCCGAGCCGCATGGCAAGCAGCGCGCATCGAAGTGCGCGCCCTGGAGCGGCTCGAAGGGCGCGCCCGCGACATGTTCCGCGAGAAAGAGCGCGCCAACGAAGACAAGCAGCTGGCCGAGCAGGTCGACCGCAAGGCGGCCCTCGCCAGAAGTCCCCACGATGTCGAGAGAGACGAGTGATGAACAAGAACGCCAAAATCGCCTTGTATTCGACCGGTGGTGTCGGCGGTTTCGCCGCCGCCTATGTGCTGTTCGCGCTGATGATGGGCGCGCCGGCGCACACGATTCCCGTCATCGGAGCGCTGTTCCCCTCGCCTGCCGAGAACATCGAGAAGGCCAACAGCACGGCGCCGCTCGTCGCCAGCGAAGCGCAGAGTGGGACACGCACGGAGCGACGCGCTGCGAGCGCGGGACTGATGGACGCGTTCCAGATCCAGTCGCCGTATTCAGCCGGCGAACTCGAGGCGCTCGCGACGGAGCTCAAGCGCAAGGTCGCCGACCTCGACGCGCGCCTCGCGGCGGTCGCCGACCGCGAGAAGTCGGCGAGCGCGCGCGCGGAGCAGCTCGACGAACACTACGCGGAACTGCAGCGCTTGCAGCGTGCCCTCGAGGAGCGCGAGAAGACGCTGGCGGATCGCGAGTCGAGCGTGACCGAGTCGGACCGCGCGCGCTTGGAGCGCGAGCAGCAGGGCTGGGTGCGCCTCGGCAAGCTGTTCGCCGATGGCGACGCTGCCGAGCTCGGCACGCGCCTCGCCGAGTATGCGCCGGGTGACGCCGCGCGCATCTTGCACTCGCTCAAGCCGGCTCGCGCGAAGGAGCTGCTCGAGAATGTCGGTGCGACCAAGTGGCGCGAGTACGCCGACGCGTATCGCATGCTCGAGCCCGCGGGCGACAAGTAGCGCGACCGCTTCCCACCCTCGGGACGGCCGTCTTTGCCCGCGGAACGCGCTCCGCACCGGTTGGGGCGGCCGTCAAGCATTTCTGGGGCAGGGTCGATAGATCCGTGGCGAGACGCCACCTGAACGAGACCCCATGGACCTCATGACCCTCTTCGGCCTGGTGGGAGCGATCGGACTCCTGATCTGGGCCATCCTGCTCGGCGCCCCACTCAAGCTCTTCTACGACTTTCCCTCGGTGGTGATGGTCTGTGGAGGCGCGGCCTGCGTCACGGTGATGAGCTACCGTCCCACGGACCTCAAGAGCCTCGCCAAGGTCGGCCTGCGCGCACTGTTCTTCAAGTTGCCGACGCCGCAGGAGGAGATCGACCGCATCATCAACTACGCCAACCTCGCGCGAAAGCAAGGCCTGCTCGCGCTCGAGGCGAAGCTGCAGGAAGTCGACGACAAGTTCTTCGCCAAGGGCATTCAGCTCGTGATCGACGGATTCGCTGCGGAAACGGTGCGCGACATCATGGATCTCGAGCACAGCTTCCAGCAGCAGCGCCACGCGCAGGGCAAGAAGATGATGGAGACCATCGCCACCTTTGCGCCTGCGTTCGGAATGATCGGAACGCTCGTAGGCCTCGTGCAAATGCTCGCCAACATGTCCGATCCGAGTTCGATCGGAGCGGGCATGGCCGTCGCGCTGCTCACGACATTCTACGGCGCCGTGATCGCCAATGTGATCTGCCTGCCGCTCGCGGCCAAGCTCGACTTGCGCGCGAAGGAGGAAGCGCTCCTGCGCTCGCTCATGATCGAGGGCATCGTCGCGATCCAGTCGGGCGAGAAGCCGCAGCTCATCAAGGAGAAGCTCAAGGGCTTCCTCCCGCCGGGTGCGCGTGAGCAGGTCGGCGCCTAGCGGGGAGTGCGCCAAGCCGTGGGCAAGCACGACGTCCCCGAAGATCCGCCGCAGTCCGCACCGGATTGGATCGTCACGTTCAGCGACATGATCTCGCTGCTCGTGACATTCTTCGTGATGCTCATGAGCTTCTCGACCATCGAGGAAAACGAGGCGGCGATCATCGTCGGCGCCTTCGGGCAACGTTCGGGGGGAGTGATGGACGGCGGCCCGTCGAGCTCGGTGAGCGAGCCTCCGCGCGATCGCATGTACGCCACGCATCCGCTGCGCGGCGGAGATGTGCCCCACTCGCGCCCCGCCGAGGAGCTGCCCGAGAATCTCGAGGAAATGGGCCAGAAACTCGGTGCTGACGAGATCGAGATCGACTTCGCCGCCGCGACCGACGGCCTGTTGCTGCGCTTTGATGACGACTGCGCTTTCGAACCGGGCTCGGCGCGCGTCCCCGCGCCGCTCGCGCTTGCTCTCGCGCAGCTCGGCGATCTCCTGCAGCACTACTCGCACCTGCTCGTGATCGAGGGCCACGCGAATGCGAGCTTCGTGCCCACGGCCAGCCTGCCGGATGCAGAGGCGCTCTCTTCGGCACGCGCGGCGGCCGCCGCCCGCATCCTGCTCGACGGCAACGACCTCTCGCGCGACCTGCTGCAAATCAACGGGCTCGGCTCGCGCGACAGCCAGCGCGGCGAGTGCATCGAAGTGCGCGTGCTCTCGCTCTCGAAGGCCCGTGCGCGCGCGCTCGAGCGCGCGCGCGAGCAGCGGCTCGAGGAAGGGCGCTAGGCGTGGCCGAGTTCAAGGAAGATCCGAAAGCGGTCGTGCCGCTGTGGCTCGTGTCGTTCGGCGACATGATGACCAATGCACTGACCTTCTTCATTCTCATGGTGTCGATGGCGCATCAGCGCGACTACGGCCTGATCGCGCGGGGGCTTGGCTCGTTCGTGGTGGCGCTCAAGTCCCACGGCCTGCCGGGAATGATGAGCGAAGAGGAGAAGATCGCCGTCTTCAACGAGTTCCGTGTGCGTTTCAATCTGCCGCCCGAAGCCGATCCAGAGCGGCGCGAGTCGCTGATGAACGCGAGCAATCTCGAGCTCGTGCGCGCGGCCGCGGCGAACGCCTTGCGACCCCACGACGAGCTCTTCCAGCCCGGGGTTGCTGCCTTCGAGGCGAGCTCCACGGAGCTCTCGGAGGCCTCGCGCCGCTATCTGGACCGGCTCGCGGACACCTTGCGCCCCGGCAAGGGGCAGCTCTTGGTGCTCGAGGGGCACGCCCTGGATGCCCCCGACGCGGCGGTCGACCACGCTCTCGCCCTTGCGCGCGCCCGGCGGGTGGCCGCCTACCTGCTCAAGGAACACGAATTTTCTGCCGACAGACTGGAGGCTCGAGCGTGGTTCGTCGAGGTCGAGTCGGCCGGCGCGGGAACGCGCTGCGTCGATGCACGCCTGATGACCCCCGCTCCAGCGAAGCGATAGGACCACCGACCATGAGCGATGCCAAGAAGGACGAGAAGAAGGACGACAAGGCCGCGCCGAAGGGCAAGGGCAAGCTGCTCGCCATCGGCGGCGCAGTGACCGCGCTCGCGCTGGCGTTCGTCGCCGCCACATTCGCCGTGCCCGCCAAGGAGGCGCCGACACCGAAGCTGGAAGGGCCCTTCGTCGGTCCGATCACGCCGAGCAAGGTGCAGGTCAACCTCAACGATGGCCGCACGTATCTCGTGCTGCAGCTCAATCTGCTGCACGACGCGTACTCGCCCGACTACCTGACGCAGCGCGCCGGAGATGCCGTGTGCCAGGCCGAGATCCGCGACGCTCTGGTGACGATTGCCTCGGCCAAGTCGCGCAGCGATGTGACCGACAGGGTCAACAAGCCCGTGTTTCTCGAGGAAGTCCGGCATACGATCGAGCCGCTCGTCTTCCCGGTGCACTTGGGTGACGGCGAGTCGCCGACCGCGGCGGACGATGCTTCGGGACTCGCGCTCGGCGTGACGATGTCGCGCTCCAGCTTCCGCGGCTTGCACGCCGAGCACACGCTGCGCGTCGATGCGCTGCAGAAGCTCGTCGCGCTCGACGGCGGCACCGAAGTGCGCTTCAAGGGCGATGAGCAGGATCTCGAGGTCCCGTGCGGCGACGGTACATCGCTGTGGCTCGATGTCCGCTCGCTCAAGCCCGGCTTTCAGGGAACCCTGCATGTCGGCACGATGGGCCGCACGCGTCGCGTGCTGTGGAACGAAGTCCTGCTGCAGTAGTCCTGCGACGTCGTACCCATCCCTCCGACACCGAAGGAACCACGACTTGACCGGCAACCTGACTCCCGAGGAAACGCGCGCGCTCTCGCTGGCCTTCGCGGCCGGTGAGGCGCAGACGCCTCGTGCGGCGCAGGTCGAGTCGCGCCAGTTCGATCGTCCGAACCGGCTGCCTGCGGCGGAACTCGCCCAGCTGCGCGAAGGCCTGCGCAAGGCCCTGCCCGAGATCGCGCGCGAGCTCTCGCCCGCCATGCGCGGTGCGCCTGCGATGGAGCTCGCCGAACTTGCCGAAGTCCACGCCGAGACCGTGACGCAAGGTCTGGTCGAGCCCTTCGCGGTTCTGCGCTTCGAGGTCGACCGCCAGCCCGGTTGGCTGGTGTGGGAGTGCAAGGCCGCACTGGCAACGCTCGATGTCGCGCTCGGTGCCGCCGAGCCCACGGACGGGTCCGCGCGCACCTTCACGAACATCGAGCGGGGCATGTTCCCGCGCATGCTCGCGCCGATGCTCGCGCGCCTCGCCGAGCACTTCGATCTGGCCACGACCAACCTCTCGAGCGTGCAGACCTTCGACTCGATCGGCCACTGGCGACAGGGTGGCGACAAGTCGGAGCCGCAGCGCCTGTGCGTGACGCTCGGCATCGAAGGCCCGCTCGGCGCCAGCACGCTGCGCGTCTTCCTGCCCGGCGTGATGCCCACGGCTCGCCCCGCCTTGCGTGCGGAGAAGGTCGCGCCGCTGCCCGCGCACCTCACCGAGGTCGAGATCGAGCTCCACGCGCGCCTCGGCGACGCCGACGTTCCGCTCGCGCAGCTGCTCGCGCTCGAAGTGGGCGACGTGATCCCGCTCGGACTCTTGGCCGGCGGCGAGCTCGAGGTGCTCGTCGAAGATCAGCCGAGCCTGCGTGCGACTCTCGGCCGCAAGGACCAGCACCTCGCCCTGCGCATCACCTCCACCAAGCGCCCCAAGCGCGAGGCCTGATTTGTCTACGAGGACCATGACGATGAACGAAATGCAGAACATCGAGAACGCGATCGACGCCGCGACCGAAGCCGTGCGCGTCAGCACGGCCCAGCTCGACGAGCTCACCGGCGGAAAGACCACGGGCGAGCCGGTCGGTCTGGCGAATCTGATGGATGTGCCCGTCAAGGTGACGGTCGAGATCGGACGCACGCGCATTCCGCTCGGCGACCTCGTCAAGCTCGGCGCAGGCTCGCTGCTGGTGCTCGACCGCGAGGCGCACGAGCCCGCCGACATCCTCGTCAACGGCAAGGTCGTCGCGCGCGGCGAGGTCGTGACGATCGACGGCGCCTACGGCGTGCGAGTCACCTCCATCCTGACCAATCCCTGAGGCGCGCTCGCGCCGCAGCGCTCCCGCGAGATCCGGCCCGCGCGCCGGATCTCCGCGTTTCCGGCCCTGGAGTGAAGGCCGCGCGATGCCGCGCGTAGTCGGCCAGTCACATCCCTCGCTATCCTCTTTCGCCGCGCTGCGCGCGCGAACCCCATGGACTCGCTCTTCACGACCGAAAACCTGATCGCCTTCCTCACGCTGGCGAGCCTCGAGATCGTGCTCGGCATCGACAATGTCGTCTTCATCTCGATCCTCACGGGCAAGCTGCCCGCGGAGGAGCAGGCCAAGGCGCGCCGCACAGGCCTCGTGCTCGCCATGGGCATGCGCATCGCGCTGTTGCTCGCGATCGGCTGGGTGATGACCCTGACCGAGCCGCTCTTTCCCGACCTCGAGCGCAGCTTCAGCGGGCGCGACTTGATCTTGCTCGTCGGCGGCTTGTTCCTCGTCGGCAAGGCGACATGGGAGATCCACGACAAGCTCGAGGGCGGCGTACACGAAAAGGGTGGCGCGGCGCGGCGCGCGAGCCTCGGCTCGATCCTCGCCCAGATCGTGATGCTCGACATCGTGTTCTCGCTCGACAGCGTCATCACGGCCGTGGGCATGGCGGAGCACATCGGCGTGATGATCGCGGCGGTGGTGGCGTCGGTGCTGGTGATGCTCGTGTTCGCCGGGCGCATCGCGACCTTCATCGAACAACACCCGACGATGAAGGTGCTCGCCCTCTCGTTCCTGCTGCTGATCGGCGTCGTGCTGATGGCTGACGGCTTCGGCCAGCACATCAGCAAGGGCTACATCTACTCGGCGATGGCCTTCTCGCTGTTCGTCGAGATCCTGAACCTGCGCATGCGCAAGCATGTGCAGCCGCCGGTCGAGCTGCACCAGAGTTACATCGAGAAGTAGCGCGCGACTACAGGCCGAACGAGCCACGAGCGCTGGCCGTCTTGCCTGCGAAGCGCGCGGGGTCGAAGAAACGCGGATCGAAGGCGCCCACGGGTTGGCCCGCGAGCAGCTGCGCGACGCCCTCGCCGATCGACGGCGCGAGCTTGAAGCCGTGGCCCGAGAAGCCGGCGGCGACGAGCACATTGTCGAGGCCCGGGCAACGCCCGATCAGCGCCTGCGCGTCCGGCGTGAGCGTGTACCACGCCGCAAGCGTGCCGGCGTCGGGCTGGGCCGCGTAGCGCGGCAGGCGGCGCGCGAGAACTTCGCGGGACCAGGCCGAAAACTCGGGCGAAACGGCCTCGTCGAGCGAATCGGGGTCCTCGAGCACCTGGTCGCGGTCGTAGTCCATCGCTCCGACGCGCGTGCGTTCACGGCCGGGTTCGCAGCGCGTGTAGTAGCCGTGCTCGATGTCGAGCAGAACGGGGTGCGCCGGTTCGGGCTCGCTCGCCGCCGCGAAACGCGGGTCGAACTCGGCATCCATGGCGCCCGAGAGCGTCGGCCGCGTGCGCATGCGCTCGGGCAACATCGCGAGAAAGTGTTGCTCGGGCCGCACGACCTCGAGCGGCAAGTCGACGCCGGCGCGCCGCATCAGGCGCCGCGTCCATGGCCCCGCGGCGATGACGAGGTGCTCGCACTCGAAATCGCCGTCGCTCGTGCGCACGCCGCGCACGCGTGTACGCTCGAGCAAGAGCTCCACGACTTCGACTCCCGCTCGCGCCGTCGCGCCCGCGCCGCGCGCCGCTGCGACGAACGCATCGACCGTGCGCTGTGGATCGACATAGCCCGCGCCGGGCTCCCATGCGCCGAGCGCTCCCTCGGAGACATCGATGCCCGGCACGAGCGCGCGCATGCGGCGCGCATCGACGAGCTCGACCTCGGCACCGCACTTCTGCATCAGCGCCGCGTTGCGTTCGACGAGCCGTAGCGAATGAGGCCGCGCGGGGCCGCCGATCGTGAGCACGCCACTGCGCGTGAAGCCAATGCCGCGTCCGTGACGCGTCTCGAAGCTCGCGTACTCGCGCAGGCTGTCGCGCGCCATGCCGATCAGCTCGCTGTCGCTGTAGAACTGACGGCAGATCGCGCCGGAACGCCCGGAGGAACCAGCTCCGAACCAGCGGCGCTCGAGCAGCAACAGGGGTGCCGCGATCGGATCCGTCGCGCGCGCGCGAGCGAGTGCGATCGCCGCGCCCATCACTCCGCCGCCCACGATCAGCGTGTCGACTCGCATGGCGAGCCATGATCGCGCCCGTGGCGCGCGGGGCGGCGCAAAAAGACAGCAACCCCGCCCGGAGGCGGGGTTGCCTAGAGGAAGTCAGAGCCCGGAGCGAGGGGATCGCGACCGCGCCGGCCGAACGAGGGGTTGCTCGACCGGGGTCAAGTCCGGGGATCTGCTTCTCCTCAGGCAAAATCCGCAGCTGCGCTGCGCGCGGGGGCAAGAAAGTGGCCCGAAGTGCGGACCTGTGGGAACGCCACTGTATCTTGGGTTCGATGCAGGCGTGCTCCACAAGATGTTGGGGCGCTCGGGGGCGCGCTCGCCTGCACTAGGATGTCGCGCGCTTCAGGGCGTGTCCCCACCGATGATCCCCCCGCGCAAGACCCGCACGATCCAGATCCGCGACCTCGCGGTCGGCGGCCACGCCCCCATCGCCGTCCAGTCGATGGCCGCCACCCAGACCCGCGACATCCCCGCCACGCTGCGGCAGGTGCAAATCCTCGAAGCGGCCGGCGCGGACATGATCCGCATCGCCGTCGACAGCCAAGCCGATGTCGCCGCCCTCGCGCAGATTCGCGCGCGGACGAACAGCCTGCTCTCGGTCGATCTGCAGGAGAACTACCGGCTGGCGGAGAAGGTCGCGCCCTTCGTCGACAAGCTGCGCTACAACCCCGGCCACCTGCACCATCACGAGCAGCACAAGCCCGTCGAGGAGAAGGTCGCCTACCTCGTGGGAATTGCGCGCCAGCACGGTCTGGCCCTGCGCGTCGGCATCAACGCGGGCTCGATCGCGCCGGACTACAGAGAGCGCTTCGGCGAGGATCATGTCGGCGCGATCGTCGCTTGCGCGGTCGATCACTGCCGCATGGTCGATGCGCTCGGCTTCACGAACTATGTCGTGTCGATCAAGGACTCCGACCCGCGCCTCGTCGTCGACGCCAATGTGCGCTTCGCGGCCGAGCGCCCCGATGTGCCGATCCACCTCGGCGTGACGGAAGCTGGCATGCCCCCAGAGGGCATCATCAAGACGCGCATCGCCTTCGAGCAGCTGCTCGCGCGCGGCATCGGCGACACGCTGCGCGTCTCGCTGACCGTGCCGTTCGATGACAAGGGCCTCGAGATCAAGGTCGGGCGCGAGCTGATCGCCGACATCGAGGCCGGCCGCTTCCGCTCGGTGCCGCCGAACTTCTTCGACGGCCTCAACATCATCGCCTGCCCTTCGTGCTCGCGCGTCGAGAACGCCCGGTTCGTGGAGCTCGCCGCGGATGTCAAGCACATGACGGCCTACGCGAAGGAGCACGACCTGACGATCGCCGTCATGGGCTGTCGTGTGAACGGTCCAGGCGAGACGGACGACGCCGATCTCGGCCTGTGGTGTGGCCCCAACTTCGTCAATCTCAAGCGCGGACCGGACGACATCGGCACTTTCAGCTACGACGACATCCTCGGGGCGCTGCGCCGAGAGCTCGACGCGCTGATCGCCACGCGCTCGACATAGACCGCGCGCCGAGACTCTGGCGCTCGCGCGCTGCGCGGCCGTACGCTTGGCCGCCATGCGGACCCTCGCGCGCTCGCTCACCCTCGCCCTGCTCGCGGCCGCGGCCGTCGCGCAGGAGCTCCCCCACGCCTTCGTCGGCGCTCGCGTGCTGCCGGTGTCCGGCCCGCCGCTCGAGGACGGTGTCATCGTCGTGCAATTCGGACGCGTCCGCGCGGTGGGCGTGCGTGCGGCGGTCGAAGTGCCGGCCAGTGCCAAGGTCGTCGATGTGAAGGGCAAGGTGCTGATGCCCGGCCTCGTCGACACGCACAGCCATGTCGGCGGGGGCTGGGGCGCGGACTCGAGCGCGCCGATCCAGCCCGATGTGCGCATGCTCGACGCGATCAACTGCCGCGATGCTGGCCTGCAGCGCGCCCAGGCGGGTGGCATCACGACGATCAATGTGATGAGCGGCAGCGGCCACCTGATGAGTGGCCAGACGATCTATCTGAAGAACCGCGACGCGCGCACGATCGAGGAGCAGTGCTATCGCTTCCCCGACGGCACGCCGATGGGCGGCATGAAGATGGCGAACGGCACGAACAGCCAGCAGGATCCGCCGTTTCCGGGCACGCGCGGCAAGTCGGCGGCGCTCGTGCGCGAGCGCTTCCTCGCGGCGCAGGAGTACAAGCGCAAGCTCGATGCGGCAGCGGGAGACCCGACGAAGCTGCCGGCGCGCGACCTCGGACACGAGGCGATGCTCGAGATCCTCGCGGGCCAGCGCATCGTCCACCACCACACGCACCGCCACGACGACATCGTGACCGTGCTGCGGCTCTCGAAGGAGTTCGGGTTCCGCGTCGTGTTGCACCATGTCAGCGAGGCGTGGAAGGTCGCCGACGAGATCGCCGCGGCGAACGCCGCATGCTCGCTGATCGTGCTCGACACGCCGGGCGGCAAGCTCGAGGCGATGGACTTCGACGCGCGCTCCGCGGCGGAGCTCGAGCGGCTCGGCCGCCCGGACCTGGTCGGCTTCCACACGGACGACTGGATCACGGACTCGCGCCTGTTCCTGCGCAGCGCGGCGCTCGCCGTGCGCGCGGGCGTCTCGCGCGAGACCGCGCTCGCGGGGCTCACCTTGAACGCGGCGAAGATGCTCGACCTGCAGGAACGCGTCGGCAGCCTCGAGCCCGGCAAGGACGCGGACTTCCTCGTGCTCTCCGGCGATCCGCTCTCGACCTACACGCGCGTCGAGCAGACATGGGTCGAGGGCAGCAAGGTGTTCGATCTCGCGAACGAAGCAGATCGGCTGTGGGCCGAGGGCGGCTGGGGAGCGGGCCTCGCGCGTGCGGGCGCCCTGTGCTGCGTCGGGGAGGCGGTGAAGTGATGAACGCCAAGCTGATCGGCGCCATCACGCTCGCGCTGCTCTCCCAGCCGACACTCGCTCAAGACCTCGTGGTCCGCGGCGAGCGCGTGCACACGGTCTCCGGCGCCGTGATCGACAATGGCATCGTCGTGGTGAAGGCCGGCAAGATCGTCGCCGTCGGCAACGAGCGGCAGGTGCAGCCGCCCGGGGGCGTGCGCACGCTCTCCGCGAAGGTCGTGACGCCGGGGCTCATCGACGCGCACAGCGTCATCGGGCTCGCGGGCTATCTGAACCAGCCGCAGGATCAGGACCAGCACGACCCCACGGGGCCGATTCAGCCCGAGCTGCGCGCGATCGACGCGTACAACGCGCGCGAGCGTCTCGTCGAGTGGGTGCGCGGGTTCGGCGTGACGACGCTGCACACCGGACACGGGCCGCAGGCGCTCGTCTCGGGCCAGACCATGGTCGTGAAGACGCGCGGCGAGACGATCGACGAGGCCGTGCTCGTGCCGCGCGCGATGATCGCCGCGACCCTCGGCGCCGCATCGCGCACGAAGTCGCCGGGCACGGCGGGCAAGCAGATCTCGATGCTGCGCGAGGCGCTGATCGGCGCGCAGGAGTACCAGCGCAAGCTGCGCGCGGCGGGCGACGACGCCGCCGCGAGGCCCGAGCGCGACTTGCGCAAGGAAGCGCTCGTCGATGTACTCGAGCGCAAGACCCCGCTGCTCGTCACGGCGCACCGCCATCAGGACATCGTCTCGGCGCTGCGGCTCGCGAGCGAGTTCGGGTTCCAGCTCGTGCTCGACGGCGCGAGCGAGGCCTATGTCGTGATCGACGAGCTGCGCCTCGCCAAGGTGCCCGTGATCGTGCACCCGCCGATGGCGCGCTTCGTGGAAGAGCTCGAGAACGCCAGCCGCTCGACCTACCGCAAGCTCGCCGATGCGAACATCGCGTTCACGCTGCAGTCGGGCTACGAGAGCTACGTGCCCAAGACGCGCGTGATTCTCTACGAGGCCGGAGTGGCCGCGGCCTACGGGCTCGGGGCCGAGCGCGCCCTGCGCTCGATCACGCTCGATGCCGCGAAGATCCTCGGCCTCGACGCGCGCCTCGGCAGCCTCGAGGTCGGCAAGGACGGGGACCTCGCGCTCTACGACGGTGACCCGTTCGAGTACGCGTCGCACTGCATCGGCACGGTCATCGAAGGCGTACCGGTCTTCGAAGGCTCGCGCTAGCAGACAAGGACTTGCACGGGATCCGAGGCGAACGCACCAGCCGGGCCAAGCTTCATGCAACCGACTCCGCTCGCCTGTCGACAGGTTGGAAGCGGCCCCGTCGTGCTCCTCGTCCACGGCTTCCCGTTTCACTGCGGTCAGTGGGACGCGGTCGTGCCGGTGCTGGCCCGGCACGCGCGCGTGATCGTTCCCGACCTGCGAGGCTTCGGCGCGAGCGCGTTCGGCGCGGGCGCGGAAGGCGTGACGCACTCCATGGACGCGCACGCAGACGATCTTGCGGCGACGCTCGAGGGTCTGGGAGCGCGCGGGGCCGTCACGCTCGTCGGCTTCTCGATGGGTGGCTATGTGTCGTTCTCGTTCTGGAGACGCCACCGCGAACGGGTCCGTGCACTCGCGCTGTGCAACACGCGCGCGATCGCGGACACGCCCGAGGTTGCCGCGGGCCGCGCGACCATGGCCGCGCGCGTGCTCCTCGAGGGTGCGACGCCAGTGGTCGAGAGCATGCTGCCGCGCTTGCTGGCGCCCGACACGCTCGCGACGCGTCCCGAGGTCGTACGGAGCGTGCGCACGCTCATGGACATCGCTCCGCCCGTTGGCATCGCGGCCTCGCTGCGCGGGATGGCCGCACGAGCCGATTCCACGCCGCTGCTCGCGCGCATCGATGTTCCGGCGCTCGTGGTCGTCGGCGAACACGACGCGATCTCGCCCCCCGCCGAGATGCGCGGAATCGCCGCCGCCATTCCGGGCTCTCGCATGGTCACGCTTCCTCGCTGCGGGCACATGTCGACCCACGAGGCCCCAAAGGAGCTCGCGCGCGCGCTCGAAGGGTTCGTGCGCGAGTCCTAGGTGCTCGGTCGGTCGCCGCGCGCCTTCTTGCGCAGGTACCCACCATAGACCGCGAGGCCCAGACCGGCCATCGCGCGCGCGAAGCCGCCGAAGAACGAGTCGTGCACGGCGGAACGCGCTTGAAAGTCCGTGGTGCGATAGGCGAACTCGCGCTTCGCCGGCTTCGGCACGCTGCCGAGGATGTGGAACACGCCCCACAGCATGCCGACAACGCCGAGCGCGATCAGGACAAGGCCCAGCTGCGCGCGCACGCCACGCTCGGCTGCAGCAGGTTCGTGCAGGTCGTTCACGCCGCAGACTGTAGCGCGCTCCCGCTCGCCTTTGCAGGAATCGGAGCGTCCGCTAGAGTGCGGCGCATGGATGCGATTGCACTCTTCACGGGGATCGGTGTCGGCGCAGTTTCGGGCTTCGCAGTCGCGAGCTTGCTCGCGCGCGGCAAGTCGGCCGCAGCGTCTGCGGCCCTGCAGGCGCAGCTCGAGACGACGAAGTCGGATCTCGCCACCGCACGCTCGGAAGTCACGGGCTTGCGCACGCGCGACACGGAGTTGACGGCCAAGGAGTCCACCGCGCGCGCCAACGCCGAGAGCCTGCAGACGCAACTGCAAGCGCTCGGCGCCAGCCTGGAGAAGGAGCGTGCCGCGATCCGCGTCGAGGCGGAGGCGCGCGCCAAGCTCGGCGCGGACCTCGCGGCATTGCACGCGAGCCTCGACGAGCGCGAGCGCTCGCTGAAGGATGTGCGCGCCACCGTGGATCAATCGAAGCAGCAGCTCGTCGATGCCTTCAAGGCGACCGGCGGTGATGTACTCAAGCAGCAGA